>Ga0187893_10000663_pt1 | contig 87574 bp, 80 predicted proteins | sample MA1701074metaG_FD_139574 | JGI IMG/M metagenome (GOLD analysis project Ga0187893, IMG submission 139574) | White microbial mat communities from a basaltic lava cave in the Kipuka Kanohina Cave System on the Island of Hawaii, USA - MA170107-4 metaG ... | reverse complement strand
GGGGCCGCCGTAAGGAGACCCTGAGACTAAAGACTTGGACGAGAACGGCGGGCCGCGCCTCCTCTCCATCTATCCTCTCGCGTTCGCTTGGCGAACGGCGGAGCGGCAATCGGCAATCGGCAATCGGAAGTCGGAAATGAGCAAAGCAGGAGTCGGAAACGGAATGGGCGAAAACAGAAAAGCAAGAGCTGCGCGGGAGAAACCATCGGGTCGCGCCGCGGCTTACCTCCCTTGCAAAGGGAGGTCGGAAATCGCGGAGCGATTTCCGGGAGGGTTCACGCCTCCGCGGTCTGCTCATCCGCCAACGGAATTTTCCGTAAGAGTCTTATGAACTCCCGAAATCAGCCGATGCTTCCGCTTGAACCCTCCCTTGCGGCCAAGACCGGCTTCGCTCCCGCGAAGCCGGGGCCGCAAGCCCTTCCTTTTCAAGGGAGGGGAGTCCCCGCGCTTTCCTCCCTCTTTCAAAGGGAGGAACTGCGCCGAGCGCCCGGAGAGATCGTATTCCAACTATGGCGAATCTTGCACGAAGCGCGCGAGTTCATTCGTACACTCTTGAATCTATTGCCGTTTCACGTGAAACACCAATCGGCAGCAGGTGAATCCTGCGGGCTCTGCAGCCTGCGCGGGCGGGTGTTATTCCCGCCCCTGTTCAAAGCGGGACAGGTCGGCCCCCATGAGTCAGGACCTCGTCAGCGTTTCGACGCCTTCCGGCCCGGCGAGGATCACGAGATCGGCGAGGCCGATGAAGAGGCCGGTTTCGATGACGCCTGGAATGTCGCGGAGCGCGCGATCGAGCGCGACAGGATCGCCGATGCGGCCGAGCGGGCAATCGAGCACGTAATTTCCGCCGTCGGACAAAAACGGCGCGCGGTCCTTCCCCTGCCGGAGCTTCAAGGCAGGCTTGAACCCGAGCGCGCCGAGCGCCTCGCGCACGCGGCGCGTCGTCATCCCCCAGGCGAAGCGATCGATTTCGACGGGGAGCGGAAAGCGGCCGAGCTCCGCCACCTTCTTCGATGAGTCCGCGATGACCACAAAACGCTTCGCGGCCGATGCGACGATCTTTTCGCGAAGGAGCGCCCCACCGCCGCCTTTGATGAGTTTGAGGCTAGGATCGACTTCGTCGGCGCCGTCGACCGCAAGGTCGATCGCCGTCGTCTCATCGGGCTCGACCACGTCAACGCCCGCGGCGGCCGCGCGCCTGCGCGTCTCCTCAGAGGTCGGAACGCCTCTGACGTCGAGGCGCTCGCGCGCGAGAAGGTCGATGAAATGCGCTGCCGTCGAGCCCGTGCCGAGGCCGATGACCATGCCCGGTTCGACCAGTTTCAGGGCTTCCTCGGCGGCCCGGCGCTTCAGCGCCTCCGCGCTAGTCATGGCCGGTCGGACCATGGGATTTGCGGAAGCGAAGGGCCCAGCCCTTAATCTCGGACTGCCGCCCACGGGCGACGGCGAGCGCGTCGTCTACGACAGGCTTCGTGATGACCGAACCCGAGCCGACATAGGCGCCGCGTCCGACCTTGACCGGCGCAACGAGCGCCGTGTTGGACCCGATGAAGGCGTCCTCGCCGATTTCAGTCCGGTGCTTCTCGTATCCGTCGTAATTGCAGGTGATCGTGCCGGCGCCGATATTGGCGCGGGCGCCGATCTCGGCGTCGCCGATATAAGTGAGGTGATTGACCTTGGCGCCTTCCCCGATGGTCGCCTTCTTCACTTCGACGAAATTGCCGACCCGCGAACCGGCCATAAGTTCGGTCCCTGGGCGGAGGCGCGCAAACGGCCCGACGACGGCGCCCCGGCCGATCTTGCAGCCCTCAAGATGCGAAAATCCCTTGATCGTCGCGCCATCGGCGACTTCGACGCCGGGACCGAATACGACAAAAGGTTCAACCACCACGTCGCGGCCGAGCGCGGTATCGAAGGAAAAATAGACCGTGTCAGGATCGATCAGCGTCGCGCCCTCGTCCATGGCGCGGATTCGCCGGCGGGCCTGAAAGATCGCCTCCGCTTCATTGAGCTCGGCGCGCGAGTTCACGCCCATGACTTCTCGTTCGGCCGCTTCAATGACTGCGAACGCCTCGCCGGCGGCCTTGGCCATCGCCACGATGTCGGTGAGATAATATTCCTTTTTGGCGTTGTCGGGCCGGAGCTTGGGCAGCGATTCGCGCAGGAACGCCGCCGACGCCGCCATCACCCCGGAATTGCACAAGCCGACGACCAGCTCCTCGCGCGTCGCATCGCGGGCCTCGACGATCCGCGCGATCGCATCGGGCTCGTCGAGAATGAGACGTCCATAGGCGCCGGGCTCTTTGGGCCGAAATCCGAGGACGGCGCCAATCCTTCCGCGCGCTGCATCGGCGAGGCGCGACAGGGTTTGCGACTCGATGAGCGGCGTATCGGCGTAGAGAACGAGAACCGGCCCGTTGAACCCGTCCAATGCCGGCAGCGCCTTGGCGACCGCGTCGCCGGTTCCGCGCGGCGGCGCCTGAACGGCGACGGCGACATCCTTTTCGAAGGCTTTGGCGGCCGCCCCGACTTCCGCCTGATCGCCGATGACGACAATGAGGCGTTCGGGCGCGAGCGCCTTTGCAGCGGCGAGCGCATGCGCGAGCAGCGAACGTCCGGCGACTGCATGCAGAACCTTCGGCGTCGCCGATTTCATTCGCGTGCCCTGTCCGGCTGCGAGAATGATTGCGGCGACGTGCGCTGCTGTCATGACGGTTTTAGGTTTTCGGTTTTGGGTGTTAGGGGTCCGCGGCGCTATTTCACTAACACCCAAAACCTAAAACCGAAAACCTTTGATGGACCTCGGCGACGCTTGTGTCCTGTTCGACCTCGACGGGACCTTGATCGACACGGCGCGGGACCTGACGGCGGCGCTGAACGATGCATTGGCCGCAGCCGGCTTGACGCCGATCGAGCCTCGGCGCGTACGCCATCTGGTCGGTCAGGGCGCGCGCACGATGCTGGCGCAAGCCTTTGCGGAGCAAGGGACGGCGCCATCCGCCGAAGACCTCGGCCGGCACGTCGCAGTCTTTCTCGACCACTACAACGCCCACATCGCCGACTTTTCCCGACCGTTCCCGGGCGCGATCGCCGCTGTCGAAACCTTGCGCAATCGAGGCGCCGCGATCGCGATCTGCACCAACAAGCGCGAGGCGCCGGCCCGGCTGCTCATCGCATCTTTGCGGCTCGACAGGCATTTCGACGCGATCGTCGGCATGGATACCGTCGGCATTGGCAAACCGGACCCGGCCCCGCTCATCCACTGTCTCAAACTGACCGATCGCCGTCGGGGCGTGTTCGTGGGCGACAGCGACACAGATGTCCAGGCGGCGACGGCTGCGGCGATGCCCGTGCTGACAGCAACCTTCGGCTACGGGCCGCTGACCATGAGCGGCGACGCCTTCGCGTTGTTCCACGAATTTGCTGCTGTGCCGGAACTGGTCGCCCGCGCGCTCGACGCCGGCTAACTCGCCATTGCGTCGAGGCGACGAGGCATGCCGTTGACCATGTCGCTTCTAAGATCGGTCCGCGACGAGCGCATGGTCGAAACAAATCCCTCGGGGCGCATGTCGATATCGACGTCGTAGCCGCGCTTCCGCCAGAACTCCCTGATTCGCGCCGCCAGCCTTGCGGCGCCGTCATCGGTGCAGTGGTCAGACATCTCTCGCCTCTCCCGAAGCCGCCTCACCAAGCTTTGGATATAAGGCTAACTGATTTTTCCCATGCGGGCAATCAGGCGCTAAAACGCTCAAGTTTACCGGGAAAGCTTGTTATTGGCTAACATTTTTGCTGCGGTGCAAAACGGTTTATGGCGGGCGTTCGAAGTCGTATAAGAGGAACTTATCCCATGGAGGGCTCCGTTGGGAGAGCCAGCCTTGCCGCTCGCAGTGCTCTCGATTGGCGACCGTATTCGCCATGCGCGCAAGGCCGCCGGCCTCAATCAGACGGAACTCGCCGAGCGGGTCGGGGTCAGCCAGCCGTCGGTCGCCAACTGGGAGAGCGGAGTCCACGATCCGCGAAGAGTCATGCTGGCGAAACTCGCCGAGGCCCTCGGGACCTCGCTCGACTGGCTTGCGGACGGCTTGCGGTCGCCGGTCGAACGCGACAAGGGGCCGGCCGCCGCCTATCTCCGGCGTGCGGTCCGGCACACGCCGGTCATCAGCGCCCGCGACGCGACGCGGCTCCTCGACGACCGACAGGCCGATCCCCACAGCGTCGCGGAAGACTACATTCCCGTGACCACGGGCTCGGAGCAGGTCTTCGCACTGTTCGTCGACGATCCGGACGTCGACCTTGCCTTTCCCAAGGACACGCTCGTCGTCATCGACTACGCAGATCGTCGTCCGTCCGACGGCGCCTGGTGCCTCGCAGCGCCGGATGGCAAGCCAGTCTTGCGGCGCTGGCGCGACGACCCGCCGCGGCTGGAGCCGCATTCGAGCGATCCCGCCGCCCGGCCGACGCACGTCGAAAGGGATCCGCGCATCATCGGCTGCGTTCGGGTCTCCATCCGCGTGCATTGACGCGGACTTCGATCAGGCGGCCTTGCGGGAGTATTGGCTGCAGATGGAGGGAAGAGCGCGGTGAGCTTCGGCGAATGCGTCCCGCGCGGCGGCGAGCGGCGACCCATAGGCGGAAAGCGCTGGCGAGGAAACGGCTAACGCCTCGATCGCGCCGCAGGCTTCGCCGAGCCTTTTCGCCCCGACATTCACGCTCATCGATTTTAGAGCATGCGCCGCCGATTTGATTTCCGAAGCCTCGCCCGCCTTGATCGCCTGGGCCAGACGCACAACGGCGGGCTTCGAGTGCTGTTCGAAGAGCTTGAGCGCCCGATTGACCAGATCGCCGGAGCCCATCGCCGAAAGCGCGTCGAGTGCAGCGCGGTCGAATGGCGAGGCGTCGGTCGCCGCCTTCGCAGCCTGCGCCAGCGGCGATGCGCTCGACGCCTCGTCCGGCTTGACGGCTATGGTCGGCGCGATGGCGGCGCGTCGCGGCGTCGCCGGCACAAAGGCGGAAATCGCGGCCGCCAGGGTTTTGATTGTGAACGGTTTGGTCAGGTAGTCGTTCATTCCGGCGAGGCGCCAACGATCGCCGTCGCCGGCGACATGAGCCGTAAGCGCGATGATCGGAAGCGCGCGCGCACGCCGTTCCGCCTCGAGCGCCCGGATTGCGCGCGTCGCCTCGTACCCGTCCATGTCCGGCATCGAACAGTCCATGAGAACGAGATGGAAATCGGACTTCGTCACCGCGTCGACAGCCGCACGCCCGTCATTGACGAGCACCGCCTCGATGTCGAGCCGGGCGAGAGCTTCCTTGACCACTTCGCGATTGACTGCGCTGTCGTCGGCGGCGAGCACCCGCATGCCGCTGAAGGAGGGCAGATCGAGGCCGCTTGCGCCGGCTTCGTTGCGAACCGCGGCCGAGCGGCGCAGTCGGCTCATCAGGAAGCGCTCGACCTGCGCCATCACGTCGTGGCGGGACAATGGCTTGATGAGGAGATCCTCAGCGACCCCGGTTTCGAGCAGCCGGTCCGGCGCCGCGTCGCCGAGATCCGACACGCAAACCCGCGCCGGCACCCACTGCTCCGGCGCCCCTTTCACCGCCGCGTGGAAGGCGTCGAGAAACTCCGGCGCGGCGAAGATGATGTCCGCATACGCCATATGCGACGCGACTGCGCTTTCCCGATCGACAATCTGCGCCGAGAAGCCCGCTTCCTCGAGATAGCGGGCGAGCATCTTGGGCGTCGCGGTGCCGCCCACGGCTATGATGGCCCGCTTTTCGCCCTGCAGGTCCAACGGAGGCCGCGCCGGTTCGACGACCCGCGTCGGAAAATTGAAGAAGAAGCGCGAGCCTCTGCCCACTTCGCTGGTGACGCCCAGCGCCCCGCCCATCGCTTCAACGAGGCGCCTGGAGATCGCCAGTCCGAGACCCGTGCCTCCAAATTTCCGCGTCGTCGACTGATCGGCCTGCGAGAACGCTTCGAAAATGCCGCCCTGCTTTTCCCGCGCGATGCCGACGCCCGTATCCGTCACCGAAAACTCGATGACGCATCGGGCGTCGGGCGTCTGCACCCTTCGCGCCGACACGACAACGTCGCCCTTGTCGGTGAATTTGAGCGCATTGTTTACGAGATTGGAGAGCACCTGATTGAGGCGCACCGGGTCGCCGTCAATCATCTCCGGCACGCTTGGTCCGACCCACGCCGCAAGATCGAGGCCTTTCGAAGAGGCGCGCTCCCAGAACAGTCCGACGACGTCGTTGATCACTTCGACCGGGCTCACCGGGATCCGTTCAAGATCGAGACGTCCGGCCTCGATCTTGGAGAAATCCAGAATGTCGTTGATGATGGCGAGGAGGCTCTGCCCGGATTTGACGATGACGTCGGCGTAGCGTTTCTGGCGCGGCGGCAATTCGGCGTTGTTGAGGAGTTCGGCCATCACCAGCATGCCGTTCATCGGCGTGCGGATTTCATGGCTCATGGTCGCCAGGAATTCGGATTTCGCCGTGCTTGCGCGTTCAGCGACCTCTTTGGCTTTTTCAAGCTCTTGGGTCCGGCGTTTGACGATGTTTTTGAGATCCCTTTGATGCGCCAGAAGCTTGCGGTCGCGCTGCTGGACCTGATCGAGCATGTCGTTGAACGCGTCGACAAGACCGCCGATTTCATCGTCGCTTTCGCGGCTCGCACGGCGGGCGAAATCTCCGGTCTTGCGCACGTCGCTCATGACCTCCGACAGCGCGATGATCGGCCGCGTGACGACGCGCTGCATGCGGAGCGCGATCAAAAGCCCGATGCCGGCCGCGAAGATCGCAGCCACAAACGCGTCCCAGATCAGCGCGGTCAGGCGCTCGGACAACGTGGACGTATCTGCGTTGAGCTGCAGCCATCCGAGTCTGACGCCGCCGTGGATAATTGGCGCCCTGACGATCGCCGTCTTTGTACGGATCATCGAGAACGCCTTGTCAGGGGCGGATGGCTTGGCGCCGATTTCCGCCGACCGACCGCTCAGCGCGACGTCGCCGCCGAGTTCGACGAAAGTCGATCCGTCGTTGAGTTCGACCTGAACGTAGTTGACGGTCGGCAGCCGCGAGATGGCCTTGAGCGCGGCGAGCGCCGCCGTCTGGTCCCGGCGGCGGACATGATCGCCGATCGCCGTCGCGAAAACATTGGCGGAGGCGTTGAGCTCGGCCGTCTTGCCCGCGCCGTATTGGGCGACCTCGCGTTGAATCGAGGAGCCCGTCACAATGGCGACAGAGCCGAAAATCGCGACAATGACAAGCGTCGTCAGACGGCTTCGCAGGGTCTGGCTTTTAGGCGTCACGCCGATGAACTCCGTGGCGGCGGGACCATGCGCGTAATTAATTTCGAATTGATTGCCGGGCGCGCATTGAAATGAGTTTTTAAAACTTAAGGCGCTATGTTCCTCAGGATTGGCGACAGACGGCGATCTTGTGTCCGAACCGCACATCGGCCTGCTGAAGGCGGCGCACATTCTTTTGGCCGACGACGATCCCATCATGCGGGAGCTCGCCGGCGAGCGGCTTGGCGCGGCCGGACATGACGTGATCCTCGCCTGCGACGGCAAGGAAGCGCTCGATCTCCTTTGCTCGGAGGAATTCGATCTCGTCATTTCCGATCTCGATATGCCGCACATGAACGGCTACGAGCTCACCGCCCGAATCCGCGCAACGCCTGAGCTTTGGGATCTTCCGATCGTCGTGGTAACGGCGAGCGACCGGGGCGACGCCGTCGACCAGGCTTTTGCGGCCGGCGCCACGTCGTTTCTCGCCAAACCGATCAACTGGACCTTGTTCAATCAGGCGGTGCTGTTCGTCCTGCGCGCCAGCCGCGACCAGAGGGCGCTGCGCGCGGCGCGCGACCAGGCGGAAGCCGGCGCGAAATTCAAGGACGGACTCATGTCCGTCATGAGTCATGAACTGAGGACCCCGCTCAACGCGATCATCGGCTTCGGTCAAATCCTCGCCGAGCAGTTCGAGCGCGAGCGCGACCATCTCCACAGGGAATATGCCGACTACGTCGTCGATGGCGGCAAGCGCCTGTTGAATTCCGTGGAGGACATGCTGCTCGCGTCTGACGCGAGGTCGGGCCCCATCGCGATCAACGAGGTCGACTGCACTGTCGGGGAGTTGGTGGAGCTTGCGCGCGCCTCGGTCGAAAAGGTCGCCGCCCTTGCTGAAGCCGAGGTCACAATCGCCGTTCAGGATCCCGACCAGGAGATCTGCTGCGACCGGAAGCAGGTGTCGAAGGCGGTCGGAAAACTCATCGACAACGCCGTCAAGTTCTCACAGCGCGGCGTCAAGATCGTCGTCGGCGCGGCGAAAACGAAATCCGGCGATCTCGCCATACTCGTCAAGGACAGCGGCCCGGGCATCGCCCCGGAGCGGCTTTCGACGCTGACGCAAGCTTTCGCGCAATCCGACATGTCGTTGCGCCGTTCGAAAGAAGGGCTTGGCCTTGGGCTCCCGCTCGTCCAGGCTATCGCTGCCGCGCATGGCGGAAAATTCCGGCTGGATTCCAAACCGGGCGAGGGCGCGCAGGCGCTCCTCCTCTTTCCCGCGGCGCGGCTCGCCGGCGCGCGTTCAGTTTCGGGCAACGCCTCCCGCGCAGCCACCGCCGCCTGACGGCCAAGCCGGCTATTCGCAACACTGTGTTTACTGCGTTTTTATTCTGAAAGTTAAACTTTTCCATTTGTTGTGGGCTGGATGTCATTCATGTCTGCGATCGAATCGGACGCACGCCGTTTCGGGCGGACCGACGGCAATGTCGCGCTCCTCGTCGCGCTTGTGCTGCCGGCGCTCCTGTTCGCCGCCGGCGCCGGCGTCGATTTCCAGCGGTGGAGCGCGCAGGAAGGCCGCCTTCAGGAGTTCGCCGACGCGCTGGCGCTCCGCGGCGCGCGAGAGTTCCTGCTGGCGAACGCCGATCCGGCCGCGATCGAGAGTCTCACCAGATCCGCAGCGGCCGCGCTCGCCGCCGAGGCCGGACTCGGCGAATTCGACATCGATGTCGATGCCGACCGCGAACGCTCCTCCGTGGCCGTATCGATCGTTCAGACGCCGGCCAAGGCCCTCATTCTGTCGCGCATCGCTTCGTACAAGAACGATATCGAAGCGGCTGCAACTGCGGTCGCGCGAGGCGGCATGAAAGTCTGCGTCGTGGCGTTGGAAGAATCGGACGCGCGGGCGATCGCCGCTCGCGACGAGGCCGTTCTCGACGCTTCGCCGTGTTCGATTCTGTCCAATTCGACGTCGTCCGCAGGAATCGAGGCGGACGACGCATCGACAATCAAGGCGGGGCTCATTTGCAGCGGCGGCGGCGCGTCGGGTCCCGCATCCAACTACGATCCCGAGGCGACTACCGATTGCCCTGCGTATCCGGACCCCTTGGCCGGGCGTGCGCCGCCGCCGGTTGGCGCCTGCGACCATCACGACTTCCGGGTCGGATATGTCGGCGCGATCGCCTCGGCCCTGCCGCTCCTGCATATCACGCTTGATCCAGGCGTCTATTGCGGCGGCCTCCGGATCGAGGATCTCGCCGATGTCGAATTCCGGCCAGGGGTCTATGTGATCAAGGACGGACCGTTGCGGGTGGGCGCCGGCTCCACGCTCGACGGCGAGGGCGTCGCATTTTACCTCGTCGGCGACCAGTCGACTTTTGAGTTCGAACCGGCCGCCAGCGTCGCCATGTCGGCGCCGAAAGAGGGACCGCTCGCCGGCATTCTGTTTTTCGAAGACCGTGGGGCGCCTTCCGGGCGCGAGCATAAGATCCTCAGCAATAACGCGCGGCTGTTCCTTGGGACTTTCTATCTCCCGCGGGGAACGCTGCGCGTCGACACGACAACGCCGGTGGCCGACTCGTCCGCCTATACGGCGCTGGTGGTCAAACGACTCGAACTCAAGGGGTCGCCAACTCTTGTGTTGAACGCTGATTACGCCGCATCGGACGTTCCGGTCCCTCCCGGACTCGGTCCCGTGGGCGGCGAGGTGTTTCTGCGGGATTGACCGCCGCCTGCCTCCAGGTATCAACTGCGCTCCGATCATCGGGGCGCGTAGCTCAGCGGGAGAGCACCTCGTTCACACCGAGGGGGTCACAGGTTCGATCCCTGTCGCGCCCACCATAAATCAGAGACTTAGCCGTCTCCCTGCCGGCCACTAGCACGCCGCTGACACGCTTCGGACTTAGACCTGTTTTGGTCCTCTGCGCAATTTCCTCGAAAAGGGCGTCAAGCGCCGCGACCGTTTCGGGCATGAAACGCGGTCGGCGCTTGGCGTAACGGGCGGTGATTCGATTGGGCATTTCGTGCCCGAGAAACTGGGAAATCTGCGCATCCGGCACGTCGCGGCGCGAGAGTTCGGTCGCAACCGTGTGCCGCATGGCGCCCGGCGTGAATTCGGCCGGAAGCCCGGCCGCTTTGCGGATGCGCCGCCAGGTCTGCCAGGGATATTCGATCGGCCGGCCCATATAGGCGACCAGCGGGCCGGGATCGGCTGCGGCGATCCACTCGCGGACAACGGCGCACATCGGAACCACGGCGCGGCGTTTGTCCGTAGGCAGACGGCCCGGCGGATTGAGGTCGATAAATCCGTCGCCGACGTCGCACTGGAACTTCGTCAGTTCAAGGACCGTATCGGGCCGCGCTCCGGTCGCCAGGAGCAGCACGAAGAGCATTTGATATTGCGGCGGCTTCGTCGCATCCCAGAACGTCGCGAGCTGATCATACGTGGCCACGAACTCCCGCGGCGGCGACGACGCGAGCTTGATGCGCGGCGGAACCCGGTCGAGTTCGCCGGCCTTGTGGCAAAAATTGAGCGCGGCGAAGAGCATTTCGAAGACACGGCGGATCGTGTCGGGCCGATAAGGCCGCGCCGCCAGCTCGCGCTTTAGGGCCTCCTGGCGATCGTTCGTCAGCTCCGAGACGGCGAGATCGCCGACCAGCTCGGCGGCGATTTCAAGATCGCGGCGAATGTTGCCGGCGTCTTTCGCAGGACGCGGGCGGCCGTATTTGTCCCATTGCGCCTTGCGCGCCCAATAACGCATTGCAGCTTCGGCAACGGTCATCTCTTCAGCCCTCTGTCGCGGCCGTTCGGCGCATTCGGTCACCCACCACTTCGCGAGCGCGCGCCGGGCTTCTTCAAAATCGCTAACGCCAAGGCTCTCGCGCTTTGTTTGTCGAGAAACGGGATCGAACCAGGTGCGGCACCACATGGGTGAATTGCGCCGGCGCGAGAGCCAGCATCCGCCGATTTCGTCGGGCCGCTTTTTTCTCGGCATGCCGCCGCCTCCAGATAGTCCGTAAGCTGCGCTTCCTTGTACTTGACGAGGCGACCGATCCGAAAAAATTCGATCCGGCCGCCGCGCCGAAGCCGCTGCAGCATCGAAAGACTTATCCCGAGTCTTTGCGCGGCGTCGGGCTCGGTCAGCAAGATCGGAAGCGGAACGACGCTCATCCGATCGCTCCTGCAGGGTCGCGCGGGGGCGGCGCATCGAGCTCCGGCCGCGGGTTCCAGCCTTCGATCTCGCGGATTTCGTTGCGGGTGAGGATGTCGGCGTCGATGGCGATCTTGTGCGCGGCCCAGCGGGTTGCGGGGTCGCCTCTGAGGAAGGTCGAGAGGTCGAGGTGCAGCTCGTGCGTCGCCCGGTCTTCGGCCGAGAAAACCGAGCGCCGGAAGGCCTCTTCGATCTTCCTGATCCACGGCGATAGGCAGTGCTGACCGAACCACAAAGCCGCCTGCGCCGCGTTGGTGAAGGTGTTGTTCCGGTAGTCGCCGATGATCGGCGGCGGCACAGCGTAGAGGCGCGCGATTTCCTCGACAGAGAGCCGGCGCGCCTCCAGCATTTCGAGGCTCTCCGGCGTGATCCCGAGCCCCTGATAGGTCGCCTTCTGGTCGAGAATGAGAACGCCGCCGGTGTTCTTGACGCCTTGCCAGCCATCGGCGATGCCCGTCTTTATGCGGGTGCGGCTTTCGGGGGTCAGCGCGCCTTCGAAGGTGACGACCCCTGAGGGCGCGGCGCGGTTCGCGTAGAGGTGTTCCTGAAACGCCGATTCGGTGAGGCTCACCCTTACCGGCGTTGCGCAGCGCGCGAGGCGCGAGCGGCCGATCAAGCCGTCGTCGCTCCGGTCTTTGAGGTGCAGGACTTCCGTATCGAGAAGCCGGCGGACCTGACCGGTCCCGCCGACGGGCGCGTTGATGTCGGACACGTCATAGACCAGCCGGCCGTTGCTCAGCATCCGGACGGTCAGATTGGGCCATGGATGCGGGCGCAATTCGATGACGCGGCCCGAGCGGTCGGCGACGATCTCGGCGAGGCCGTTGCCGAAAAGAAGGGTTTGCGCGACCAGCCATTCCAGAAACTCCGGCCAGGTCTGGCTGGCGTTCGCCCCTTGGCGGATCAGCAGGGCGATGGGGTGGTCAGGCCGTTCTTCGCGGCCGGCGGCGCTCCGCTCATAGACATAGGCTGAGAGCGAGGCGATGGCGCCGGCGATGGCGTTGACGCAGGCCGCGACGGTCGCGACCGATTCGGCGACGGCGGGCGTGACGGCCGTATGGCGGGTTTTGTCGAAGACCGTCGGGAACGGGCCGGGCCACGGGGTCGCGGCGCCGCGCAAGCCCTCCCAGGAGGGATCGGCGCGGGTTTCGAGCGGGTCGAATCGTTCGGCGAGGCGGCGAAGAATCCCCATGATCTACACCGTCGTTAGAAAGCGCCGAAGGGCGTCGAGGCGCGGCGTCGGGCCGGCCGGCCCGGCGCCCGAACGCGGCGGACACGCCACTCGCCGCGCCTCGACTGAGGTCCCCTCATAGGCGGGCCATGAGGAGACGACGCTGATTTCGAGAAGGCGCGCGCGCTTCACGATGCGGACGTTTTGCGCGTCGCGCGCCTCCTCTTCGACAATGAATCCGATGCTCGCGCCGCCAAGATCGCCGCGCTCGGCGAGAGCGAGGGCGTCGCGGCCGGCCGTCGTGTCGGGGACGAGAATTTCGAAAGCGAGGCCCTCTCGCTCGTCGCGAAGCGCGAGCGTCTTGCTCCGCGTGCGGCCTAAAACGAGTTTTGGATCGTGATCGAGAAGGGCGAGAATGTCGCCCTCCCCGACCGATCCCGAGAGCGCCCCCACAGCGAGGCGTTCCCGAAACTTGCCGCCGATATTGGCGGTTTCGCCGTAGCGCGCGGCGTAGCCGACAAGGCGTCGCGCCTGCCCGCGTGTTTCGGCGCGGATTTCTGCGCGCCGGATCTCGAGCCTGTCGGCCATTGCGCGCCTCCTCATGCCGCCGGAAAGTCGGTCGCCGCGGCGAAGCTCTCGACGTGGCGGACCGCGATATCGGCCGTCAGCATGCCCCGGACGGAAACGTTGCCCTTGGCGTAGGCGCTCGATTCGTAGGGGTTCACGAGAAGGTCGAAGGCGCTCCAGTAGCCAATCAAAAGGTCCGACCACTGACCGAAAATGACGGACGTGGTGTCAGGGTTCGGCGGCGTGTCGATCGGGACCAGCGTGGAGCGGATCGCCGGGTAATCGGCGAGGCTGTCCGGGCTTTCCATGATGAACCGGGAATCGGTCGAAGCGACGCGCACGGTGGAGCGGAGTTTTTTTGCCGCCAGCGGGCGCATCAAGAACCCTGAGCCGACCGCGTTCGCCTCTTCGACCGCATCGATGAGCGAGAGAACGCTTGTCCAGCTCGGCGTCGCCATGCTGACCGAACCGATGCCGGAGGTCGCGAGAACGCCGACCGGCTGATTGGAGCCGCCGCCCTTGATGGCCGCGGCGTCGAGCGCCTGAGCGAGGACAAAGGCGAAGTCACGTCTAATCAGCGCCTCAATCGCCGGCGTCGTTTGCAAAAGCATGTTGCGGCTGAATTCGGTGATCGCCCCGACATGCTTGGGCGCCAGGGAAACCTTGGAGAATTCGTGATCGGAAGCCGAGATCGCCGCATTCTCGGCAACCCAGCCCGCGCCGGCCGACTTTTTGAGCCTCGGGACATCGACGTTACCGACCAGTCCCGAAAGAACGGTTGCGCCGAGCTGCGTCGTCACCAGATTGGCGCGCAGGGTGTCGATGAATTGATCGGCCCAAAAATCGGTTGCGATGATGTTGGCGCCCGGACCGCCCACCGGCGCGGCCGTGGTGATCACCCGCTTTTCGAAGTCCGCGCCTGTGGCGCGGCGTTCAAACACGTTCATCGGCACGGCGAGGCCCTTGAAGGCCCCGCCGGATCGGCGCTGCAGCTCCTGTGCGACTTCGCGCTCGCGCCCCCAATCGCATTCCATGCCGGCCGCGCCGGCGATGGCCGCACGCAACGAAAAGTCCCGGCATTCGCGCTCAAAGTCGGCGTCACCCTCGCGGATCGGCGCGCCGTCGGCGTGGCGGGCGGCTTCGTCGAAAAACGTCTGCCGGTCGATCGCCTTCGCGGTTTTGTCGAAATCGGCGCGCAGCTCGTCGAACTGCTTTTGCTGCGCGTCGGAAAGGTCGCCCGCCTCGCCCTCAGGCTTGGTTTCAAGCGCCTTCATCTGAGAGTGAAGGCGGGCGTTCTTTTGCCTTAAATCCCGAATGGGAGTCATGGCTTTAGTTCCTTCTCAGGGACGGCGGGCGCCTCCCGGCGCTCGTAAAAACCGTCAGTCTACGTCGGCCTTCCCGCGAGAAGCGGCGGACCCGACGCGGCCCGATCCGATTTTCATGCAGGATCATCGTCCGCGACATAATCCTGATAAACGCGCGCGATGAGCTCGCCAGCCGCAGCCTCATCGATTTCGCCGCCTCGGCGAAGTTCATTTCCGAGTTCGCTGGAGGCGTACGCGATGACGGGATTTACGGCCGCCATGAGGAAGCGTGCGGCGGGTCCGCCCTGTTTGCCGGCGCCGGGTCGCTCATTCGTCCACGTGCTCCAGAAGCACAGCGCCTGGAAAACAAAGCGGTTGAAACTCGGCCGGTGACTTCGCAGAAATTCTTGGTTTTGGTGGCCTTCGTAATAGAGGCGAAAATACCCTTCGACATGCGGCGCATTGTCGATCAACTTTTGTAAGGTGAGATTGAGGATTTCATGCTCGTAAAGGGGTTCGCCATCATGGCCACGGCATTTATTGAGGCCAAAGAATGCTATTCCAAAAGTCGGCCGATAGCAGTTCTCGGCGTCGAGGAGGTGCTTTAGCGTCCATGCCATGCTGCGGATTTTTTCGACATGCTTGAGGTCTTTTCGTCGATTCCCCCTGATGTTGCGCTCCACAAGACACTCGTTCGCAACAATTTGGAGCATGCATGCGATATGGTCTTCCTTATCGGTGAGAAACCCGCGATGGGCGGCGAACCGAAGCTCGCGCTGCGATTTACTTAGCGCATCCAAGAAATCCGGATTCGGAACGCTCTCTGCGAGAGCTTCTCGCTGCTCGTCAGTGTAGGTAAATCTCTTCACAGCACCCTGCATCCTTTCTCTTGTCGGATTTCATCCGGCGACGAACATTCGCTGCGTCTCGCCGCCCTTCACAAGGGGCAATTCCGAAATTTATCGGCCGGATTTCCCCCTACTAGAAACGCGAACCCCGCGCGTGCTCTCGGGACGCAATCAGGCCCTCCACACAAACGTCGCCACCAGCGGCCGGATTTCGTCGTCGATGGCGCGTCCGCCCGCCGTCCATGCCGAAGACCACGAGCCGAGGCCGTCCATGCTTTCATCCGCGCGCGACGCCGTGACGCCATCGAAGCGCGCGGCGCTCTCGCCGATCAACTGGGAGGTTCTGAGGACGGCTTCGGCGAGCGCCCCCGGCAGGACCGGCCCCTCGCCCGCCTCTTGCGCGGGCGTGCGCCAGCCTCCGGCATAGCTGACCGCAATCTCGACGCCCGGCGCCGGCCACGCGGCGCGCCAGACGATCCGACCAATCGATTCCATGACCCGGTAAAGCGAGGGATCGACCAGCGCGCCGTCGAGGCTGACCGCCGAGACGCCGACAGGTCGTCGGGCGAGATCGAGCACCGGCGCCGGCCCGTCGAGGACGATAGTTTCGGTGTAGTCGCGCCGCGCGACCGAGCGCGCGCCGTCTGTCGCTTCCGGCCAGCCGAGAATTTCGAGGACGAGGCTTTCGGCGGCGGCCTTGACGGCCGCGAGGTCCGGGTCGGCGAGCGCGCAAAGGCTCTCCGCCCGCCGCAGGAAGGCGAGCGGGACAAGCGCCGGGATGTCGGCGTCAACGGGACGCAATTCCTGATAGCGATAGGCCATTGGCGTTTTCTCCTTATGCTGACTGTTGACTCATTTCATGCGACCCAATCGACCACGGGGGCGACGGCGCCCGCGGCCCGCGCCTCGTCGGCGAGCGCCAGGGCCAGTGCCGCGATGAGCGCGTCGGCCGCGTCGATTTTCGAATCGGGGCGCGCCTTCACGGCGCGCACGTTCCCCGCCGTATCCGGTTTCGTGACGCAATTGTTGAGCATCCAGGCCATCGCCGGGTCGCCGTCATGCGAAATGCGGCCGTCGTCGATGAGGCCGGCAACGATTTTCATCGGCAGACTGACATTCTGCGTCGTCTTGCGGAACTCGATGCAGGGCGCGCCGGCCCCTTGGAGCCGCGCGATCAGCGCCGCGGCGTTCCATGGATCGAAGGCGAGGCCGCGAACCTCGTAACGCGCGAGGTCGGCGCGGAGATCCTCCTCGATGCGGTCCTGGTCGATCATGCCCTCGCCAGCGATGATGAGGCGCCCGGCGCGCCGGAACTCGGCGTAGCGCTCGCGGTTGCGGCCCATGAGCGCCGCCTCGGGCAGATAGTATCGTCCGAATACGGTATATTTTCCGGCGTCGGGGAAGAGGAGCACGGTCGCAACGAGGTCCTGCGTCGCGGCGAGATCGAGTCCGAGATAGCAGGTCGCGCCTTCGAACTGGTCCGGCGAGAGCTTTGCGTCGCCGCAGCGCCGCCAGTTCTCCATGTTGAAATAGGCCGAGCGCGCGCCGACCCATTGATTGAGGTGCTTCGTCTTGAAAATCGCCTGGCGGCGCGCATTGGCGAGGGCGTCGTCGCGCTCCTGCCGCAGGAACTCGGCGGCGACGCTGATTCCGTAGTTCGGGTTGCACTTCACGAGCGCCGCGTCGGCCGTCCAGTCGTCGCCGTCGTCGAGGCCGTATAGCGCGGCGAACAGGGCGTCATCCCGCTGGTTGCCGGCGAGCATCGCTTGCGCGTCCTGCATCGCGGCGAAACAGGGGCCGGCAACGTTGTCGCCGGCGGTCGAAATGAGGAGCAACAGCGGTTCCTCGCGGGCGCCCATGCCGGTGCGCATGGTTTCGACCAGCACGTCATCTTCGTGCTCGTGATATTCATCGACGATGGCGCAGCTTGGGCTCGCGCCGTCGCCCGGCTTCCCGATGATCGGCGCGAAGCGCGAATTGGTCTCGACGCTGACGATCGTCGTCGCCCGCACATCGAGGCCGAAGCGATCGACGAGGCGCGGCGTTTTGAGGGCCATTTGCTGCGCCGGCCTGAAGACCTCCATGGCCTGTTTCTCGCTTGTCGCGCCGGCGTAAACCTCGGCCCCGTGTTCGCCGTCGGCGGCCAGCATATAGAGCCCGATTCCGGCGGCCCAGGCGCTCTTGCCATTTTTACGGGGCACAAGGATCAATGCGCGGCGGAAGCGCCGGCGGCCGGTATCCTTTCGCACCCAACCGAAGAGGCTCGCCGTGACCCAGATCTGCCACGGGGAGAGCTGCAGGCGCTCGCCGCGCGCGGCCCAGGAACCTTTGATGTGCGGCATCGCTTCGACGAAGCTGCAGGTCCGGAAAGCCCTGAGGCGGTCGAAGCGGAAGGGGAACGCCGCCTCGGTTTCTCGGGCGAGGTCGTCGAGGAAGCGTCGCGCTGCGAGGCGAACCCAGTTGCAGGCGAGGTCCGGGGCGTCGGCGACGCTCTCAGCGTAGCCGCGGGCGATCGTGAGATAGTGCTCGAGGGGATCGGGCGCGGCGACGCTCACGCCGCGCCCCTTGCGGCCCGCGAGAGCAAGTCGAAGAGGTCGCCCTGTTCCTCGCGCTCCTTGGGCGCCGCGACGCGGCTGCGATCGGCCGCCGTCATCCCGAACCGGGCGAGGAGGGCCATCAAGTCGCGACGGTCGGCGCTTGTGAACTTCTCGCCGTCCGGCGCCATGCTCGCCCGGTAGCGCGTGAGCAGGTCCGCCAGCATCTCGACTGCGATCCGGTCGGCGCGCGTCAAGACGCCCGCCGGCGCATGGCTCACGATTTCAGCCCAGGCCGCTCGGCGCGCCTCGTCGAAATGCGGCGGCGGCTCGCCGAGCTCGCGCTCAACCTCCGGCTCTTCTCGCCGCCGCTGCGGGTTCTTCTCGAACGCGCCGCGAAGGTCGAGAATGTTGGAGGGCGTCCTGTTCCGACCCATCACTACTCCCCCTTCCCAAACATAGATTTCGTGGAAATGAAAGAATGACTAAGGGCTGGGTCTACGCCCTTAAGGCCTGAGCGATTTTTCTTTGCTCGCCACTGGTCGATAGCGACCGTCTTGCGTGTGTGACACGGCTTGCACATCGCGCGGAGGTTCGATGCCCTATTCGTCCCTCCTCGGCGCAGCGAAACGATATGATCGACCTCGGTCGCCGGCGCGCCGCACTTGCAATTAGGCTGTGCACGGATCACGGCCAGCCGGATCGCCCGCCAGTTCCGATCGTATCCGCGCTTGGCCGCGCTCGGTCGCTCACTGCCTGGCGCGGCCATGACCTTGCCCAACACGGGTCGTCGAAAGATGGGCGGGCGCTTCGTACTCATGCCGCAATCCCTTTGCGCCGGTTCAAGGCGACAAGCTCGGGCGAGGGTCTCGCGTCGGGCCGATCCATCGGCGGCGGGTCGGCCTCATCGGCGCCGGCAAGCTTCGGGCGGCGATGAACGAGTGGCTTTCGGACCATCACGCCGCCTCCACCTGCGAGGACGGATCGGGAGGCCTCGCTGTGGCCGCGCTCGCCGCTTCGTTTTCAAGTCCGTTGGCTCTCTCGGCGAGTGCTCGGCGCAATTGTGGTGCACTGAGCTTGCTGACTTCGTGCCTCTTCGCGATAAAGTCGGCCTGTTCGAGGCCTCCGGCCTTTTCGACAAAAGCCCATTTCTGCATTTCCGCAGCTGCGGCGGCTCGCTCGATCCGAAGCGAGCGTTCCCGAGCCTGCGCGCGACCTTCGGATGCTTCTCGTCCTTCTTGGCTTGAGGCCGAAGGCCGAGAAGCCTCCTTAGGAATGTCGCTCTTGAGCGACTGTGGCGACCCGCTTTGTCCGTCCTGAGCGACTGTAGCGCCGTCCACTGTCGCCGTAGAGCGACTATCAAGGTCGGCTTTGTCCGTCCTGAGCGACTGTAGCGCCTCGGATTTCTTGGTGTGCGTGATCCGATAGCGGGCGCGCCGACGCTTTTCGCCGAAACTGGCGCATGCAACCCTTTCGAGCAACTTCGCTGCAACTAGCTCGCCGATCGCCTTGCAAACTCGGTCGCGTTTAAGGCCCCAATCTTTGAAGTCACGACACCCGCAAGAGAAATCTCTGGTGTCGTCGCGACCGAAGCGAATCGCGATCCAAAGCTTGGCGGCATCGGCAGAGAGTCCTTTGAGGGCCTCACATTCTGCCTCTCGGACATGCGCGAATGGGCGCCGACGTGTCTTCGGTTCACTCATTTTCGAAGCACCGCGGCGTAATCATCGAGACGATCGGCCCTGGCGCCGCTGCGGAGCCCCATAGCTCCTCGCCGAGGAGTTCAACGGCGTGCTCAAATTCTTCGAGGGGATGGCCCATCAGCTGCTCGAAATGCCGCCGCACCGGCCATGCCCAGACCCCCAGGAGCACTTCGAAGGCTTCGCGATAGACGGCTAAGTTCTCTCCGCGTTCATCGGGCCTCAGCCGCTCACGGACCGCCTTGCTTGCCTCGATCTCGGCCGCGACCCGGATAACTTCCTTTACGCGATAGCGCGCTTGCAACACCCGGCAAAACGCACTAGCGAAGTCATCGGCGGAATCAGCCCCGCCTCTTTGTTTTTGGGAAGGCCCGCCGTTGCGCATCGGCGGGCTTTCTTTTTCCTCGGTATGCGGATCATTCTCGGAATTGCGTGTGAGTTCTGACACGCTGCTAGAACGCATCATCAGCCTTCTCCTTTGCTTTTCGGGCTGCTGATGACCTTGAGGGACACCCTCAAGTCTCTGATTCTGTTAGATTTATGGGCGTTCACACCGAGGGGGTCACAGGTTCGATCCCTGTCGCGCCCACCAGCTTTCACGGTTCTCTCGCCCCGGCTTGGCAAGCTTGCATGCTCTATCCGCACAGGCGGAGCTTCGGCGCGGAAACCGATGCGGAGACAGCTGACCTCACCGTAAGCCGGCTATTCGATCATCTTCGCCGCCGAGACGGGCGCATAGTCGAGTTTCTTCGTTTTGGCGGTCCAGGCGAGCGGACGTTCGCAGAAATTTTCGCTGGCGAAGTTGGCGGCGGGCTTCTTCCCGCATTTTTCTCCCGCAACCGTAAGCCAGAGTTTGCCGCCTTCGAGCTTCGAGCCGAAGGTCCAATCCTCGAAGGCCTGCGCTGCGCCGCCTTTGCCGTCTGCAAGAAACACGGTCACCGCCTTTTCGCGGTCGCCGTAGACGCTCCATGCGCCGTCGCAGATCGCCCCGCCCACATCGAGAATGAAGTCGGGCGCTCCGTCTGCATTGAGATCGGCGCTGGCGAGCGCTTTGTCCGTTTTCGGCGTTCCGCCGACCTCGCGGCACTGGTCTGCGACGGATTTCACCGCCGCCTGTACTGACGACGGTAGCTCGGGCGCCGCCGCTGCGGCGGCGGCTGCGAAGAGGGCGACGAGGGGGGGGTGCATAGGGGGCCTCAGCTTTGTCGAAACGACCTTATCGCGCGATGGAAACCCATGGAATGCCTTGAAAAATTCATCGTTGCAGATTCTTTTTGACTCTTTCGTTCCTATTTTGTTCTATTCCATCCCGGGCTCGCCGGGATGAAACGGGAGCGAAGATGATCTCCGCCGAGTTCAAAATGGCGGACGCATTAGTTCTTCCCCTTAAAGGGCGGAAGAAGACTTCGCGTGAAAAGCGTCCGAGTCCGACGATCGCAAAGAAAGCGGCGTTCGATCGCCTGAAAGCCCGCCTTGATGAGATCGAACGGGGCAAGCTTGCCGCTTCACAGCCTGCCGGCGCCCTGGTTTCTCGAGCCAGCGAAACTCTCAGGCTTCGTCCCGCCGCGCTCAATGAAATCCGCGCAGATGACTGGCGCAACGCCCCTGCCGCCCTTGCCTTCGCGTTGGCGCTCGCTGGAAAACGTGCGCGAGAGACCGGAAAGACGATCTTCGCGCTCTCGCTTGCGCATGAAGCGCAAGGCGCCATTTTCGGACCCGGATTATCCGCCTACGGTATAAATCTTTCCTCGCTCATCGCGGCCTCCGCTCCCAACAAAAAAATGCTGCTGTGGGCCGCCGAAGAGGCTGCGCGATGCGAAGGGATCGCCGCTGTTCTGGTCGAAGCGTTTCGGACTTCAATCGATCTGACCGCGACGCGACGGCTCCATCTCGCGGCGGAAAGCTCCGGCGCGGCCGCGATCCTGATCAGGATGGGACCAGCAGAGCCCAGCGCCTCTGCGGCGCGCTGGCGGGTCGCCCCGTTCCCCTCGCGCGGCGATCCTGATGACATCAAAGCGCCGGGGCCGCCGCGACTTTCCCTCGCGATCGAGCGCTGCCGCAAAGGGGGACGGGGAATGTGGATGGTGGAGTGGAATGATGAAGCTGAAGAATTCGCGCCGGTTCCTGAGTCTGTGGCTGCCGCGCTGGCCGACCGACCGGCTGAAGCGCCGCGACGCGTCGTTCCGGGAGGGCGGACCGCTCGTTCTTTATGAGGCCGCCAAAAGCGCGCTCCGGATTTACGCCGGCGACGCCGAAGCCGAAGCCTTGGGCTTCTATCGCGGACAACCTCTCGCTGACGCCCGCGCCACGCACCGCCTTGTCGCGATGAAAGCCGACCCCGCCGCCGACGCGGCGGAGTTCTTGAGGATCGCCGAGTGGCTGTTGCGCTATTCCCCGCATGTCGGAATATTCACGGCCGGCGACGCCGTGCTCGACATTACGGGATGCGCGCATCTTTTCGGCGGCGAAGCCGCGTTGATCGAAGATGCGCTCGCCCGGTTCACGCACGCGAGGATCGAAGGAAGAGCCGCGATCGCCGATTCCCCCGGCGCAGCCTGGGCTCTCGCCCATTACGGCCGCGAACCGATCATCGCTTGCGGCTCAGCGAGAGCCGCCTTGGCCGGACTCCCCGTCGCAGCGCTCCGCATCGAAGAAGAGGCCGGCGAAGGTCTTAGGCGTCTGGGTCTGAAACGCATCGGGCAGCTCTACGATCTCCCGCGCGCGCCCCTGACCGCCCGCATGGGCGCCCATGTACTGAGGCGCCTTGCCCAAGCGCTCGGCGACATCGACGAACCGATTAATCCCATCCGTCCTGCTCCGGAGTTTTCCGCCGAGGTCCGTCTCGTCGAGCCGATCGCGTCGACTGACGCGATCCTCTTCTGTCTTGAAGACATGGCGCCTCGGCTGGAAGCTGCGCTCACGCGCGAAGGAAAAGGCGGGCGGCGCTTCGAACTCGCGCTCTTCCGCGTCGACAACCATGTCGCAAGGATTTCGGTCGGAACAGCAAGGCCGACGCGAAGGCCTCAAGCCATTCTCCGTCTTTTCAAGGACCGTCTCGCCGATATCCACAACCACCAGGACGCCGGCTTCGGCTACGACCTCATGCGCCTTTCCGCTTTCGACTGCGCTGTTTACGAAGCGGCACCGGCGGCCTTCGATCGTCCGCAAACGGATGGAGATCTCGCCGATCTCGTCGACCGGCTGGCGAACCGGCTCGGCCCTTCGCGGGTTTGCCGCATCCGGCTCCAAAATTCGCACATTCCTGAGCGTTCGGCGGTATTGGTCCCGGCGTTCTCGGGGAATCGGGATTCGGGAGTCGGGAGTCGGAAGCCTCAAACCCCCCGTCCCGTCAAGCTCCTCGTCCATCCCGAACCGATCGATGCGATGGCGGAAATCCCCGATGGACCGCCCATTCGTTTCCGATGGCGGCGCATCTCTTATGCGGTGAAGAAAGCCAGCGGTCCCGAGCGCATCGCCGGCGAATGGCGTCATGTCGAGGAGCCGGCTCCAACCCGCGACTATTACCGTGTTGAGGATGACGCAGGCCGCCGCTTCTGGATCTGCCGCGAAGGTTTTTATGGCGAGAACGCGAAATGGTTCCTGCACGGATTTTTTGGGTGAGCGCACTTCCCTGCAGCGGGCGGCTGAAGATGGCTTACGCCGAACTCTCCGCCCTTTCGAATTTCACCTTCCTCGAAGGCGCATCGCATCCGGACGAAGTCGTTTTGCAAGCGGCGAAGCTCGGAATGAGCGGCGTCGCGATCACCGACAAAAACACGCTCGCTGGCGTCGTGCGCGGACACGACTCCGCTAAGAACGCGGGGATTCGCTACGCAGTCGGCGCACGACTTTCTTTCATTTGCGGCGCACCCGACCTCCTTGTCTGGCCGACTGACCGCAAGGCCTATGGGCGATTGACGAGGCTCTTGACGCGCGGGAAACGCACGGCGGAAAAGGGCGAGTGCGCTCTCACGCTCGCCGACGCGCTCGAATTCGGCGAAGGGCAGCTTTTCGCACTCACGCCGGAATCGCCCGACGAGGAAGGATTGCAGCCGACGCTCGTCGCGCTCCTAGGCGCTTTTCCCAAGGCCGTTCGTCTCGCCGCGTCGTGGAGATTCGACGGACGCGACCGGGCGCGAATCAATCGCTTCGCCGAAATCGCAAGGACATTCCGCGCGCCCCTGCTCGCGACGAATGACGTTCTCTATCATGCTCCGGAACGGAGGATATTGCAGGACGTCATCCGCTGTATCCGCACGCATCAGAGCATAGAAGAGGCCGGCCGCGAACTCGAAGCGAACGCCGAACGGCATCTGAAGGGGCCGGCGGAAATGGCGCGCCTCTTCGCCGATCACCCGGAAGCAATCGAGGAAACGCTCGCCGTCGCGGACGCTGCGCGCTTCTCGCTCGACGAGCTGCGCTACGAATATCCCGACGAGACTTGCGATGCAGGCCGCACGTCGCAGGAAGAGCTCGCGCATCTCACTTGGCAAGGAGCGAAGGAGCGCTATCCGACTGGGCTTCCCGAAAAAGTCCGTAGCATGATCGAGTATGAGCTGAGGCTCATCGGCGAACTCAATTACGCGCCTTACTTCCTGACTGTTTACGACGTCGTCAGAGCGGCCCGCGCGCGCAATATCCTCTGTCAGGGACGCGGATCCGCGGCGAATTCCGCAGTCTGCTATTGCCTCGGCGTCACCTCCGTCGATCCGTCTAAAATCGACCTTCTGTTCGAGAGGTTCGTCTCGGCCGAACGCAACGAGCCTCCCGATATCGACGTCGATTTCGAACACGAACGGCGCGAAGAGGTCATCCAGTACATATATGAGAAATACGGCCGCCATCGCGCCGGCATTGCCGCGACTGTCATCACCTATCGAACGCGAAGCGCGGTTCGCGAAGTCGGCAAGGTCATGGGGCTTTCCGAGGATGTGATCTCTGGCCTCGCCAAGTCGACGTGGGGGATCACCGATGAAGGCGTTGAGCGCCGACAGGTCGCCGATCTCGGTCTCGATCCCAACGACATGACCATCCGCAAGACGCTTGCCTTGACGCGCGAACTTCTGGGCTTTCCTCGCCACCTCTCCCAGCATGTCGGCGGCTTCGTCATCACGCGGGGCCCCCTAGAAGAAGTCGTTCCGATCGGCAACGCCGCCATGGATGACCGCACCTTCGTCGAATGGGACAAGGACGATCTCGACGCGCTCGGCATCATCAAGGTCGACGTTCTCGGGCTCGGGATGCTCTCCTGCATTGCCAAGTCCTTTGCGATGCTCCGCGAACATTACGGCGTCGATCTCGACCTCGCGACCGTGCCGGCGGAGGAGCCCGAGGTCTACGACATGATCTGCCGCGCCGACACGGTCGGCGTTTTTCAGATCGAGAGCCGGGCGCAGATGTCGATGCTGCCGCGACTTCGCCCGCGCAAATTCTACGATCTCGTCATCGAAGTGGCGATCGTCCGCCCCGGCCCCATCCAGGGCGACATGGTGCATCCTTATCTCCGGCGCCGACGCGGCGAAGAAAAAGCCGAATTCCCGAGCAAGGAGCTTGAGAAGGTGCTCGGAAAGACGCTCGGCGTGCCGCTCTTCCAGGAGCAGGCGATGAAAATCGCGATCGTCGCTGCCGGTTTCACCCCATCAGAAGCCGACCAATTGCGCCGCGCCATGGCGACGTTTCGCAAGGCGGGCACGATCCAGCAATTCGGCCGGAAGCTTGTCCAGGGAATGGTCGAGCGCGGCTATGATGCAAGTTTCGCCGAACGCTGCTTCAAACAGATCGAAGGCTTCGGCGAATATGGCTTTCCGGAAAGCCACGCAGCGAGCTTCGCGCTTCTCGTCTACGTCTCCTGCTGGCTCAAATGTCATTACCCGGACATTTTCGCCGCAGCCCTCCTCAACAGCCAGCCGATGGGCTTCTACGCGCCAGCCCAGATCGTCCGCGACGCGAGGGAGCATGGCGTCGATATCCTTACGCCGGACATCAATTTTTCCGCCTGGGATTCGACGCTCGAGGACGATGCGCGCGCGGAAGGATTCTTCCCGCACGTCCATCCTCGCTATTATCCGACGCGGAAAGACATCCGCACGCGCCGGGCGGTTCGTTTGGGTTTCCGCCAGATCAAGGGGTTTACGGAGGAGGAGGCGGCGGCGATCGTCAAGGGAAGGCGGCAATCGGCAATCGGCAATCGGCAATCGGAAGAGGGCTCGGCTCTCATCCGCAATCGAAAGCACCAGCGAACACTTGATGAGACGATAGAAGGCGTCGTTGCAATCGATGCGACTCCGATTGCCGATTGCCGATTGCCGATTGCCGTTCTCTTCGACTCCGTTCGCGATTTCTGGCTACGGACGAGGCTTCCGCGCGCCGTGCTGGAACGCCTCGCCGACGCGGACGCATTCGGCTCGCTCGGGCTTTCACGCCGCGACGCGCTGTGGGCGGTCAAGGGGCTCGATCCGGTCAGAGGCGACGACATCCTGCCGCTTTTCGCCAAGGACGCCGATCTTCAGCATGAAGAGGAAGCGCGCCTTCCGCCGATGCCGCTCGGCGAGGAAGTCGCCTACGATTACAAGAGCCTGAAGCTTTCCTTGAAAGCCCACCCGATCCGCTTCCTTCGCGGAAAACTCAATGAGGCGCGCTTTCTCAAGACCCAAGAGATCGTCGGGGTCCGCAACGGCGCGGCGACGCGCGTCGCCGGCCTCGTCTTGATCCGCCAGCGGCCAGGCAGCGCCAAGGGCGTCATCTTCGCCACGCTCGAAGACGAGACCGGCGTCGCCAATATCATCGTCTGGCCGAAAACATTCGAACGTTTCCGTCGCATCGTTCTCGGCGCACGCGTCCTCGGCGTCGACGGCAAGCTCCAGCGCGAAGGCGACGTCATCCACATCGTCGCCGAAACGCTTTATGATCTTACGCCGGCGCTCGCTCTCTTGAGCGAATATCACGACGAAATGGATGACGGCCTTGCGCGGGCCGACGAGGTGGCAAGGCCCGCCGCAGACGCGCGCGGCGTCGCCGCTCTTCGCTCCTTGAGGCTCAAGCAACGGATGGAGGAAATTTTGCCCGGCGGACGCAACTTCCATTGACACGGCTGACGGAGCGCCCCCGTCTCTATTGCAGCGACGCCGTGCGGGCCGCGAATTTCGCAGCCGCCTTGGTGAGCGGATTCATTCCCTGCCCCAAAGCCTTCGGACAGTATCGGCGCTGGAAAGCGAGGATCGCCGCTGAGGCCGCCGGAACGCCGGGAGCCGCGTCGCCGATCTCATAGCCGACAGTCCGTATCGCCTCGAGCGCCTCAGCATAGGGAATCGAGGCGTCCGGCGCTCCTTCATAAGGCGGCAGCGCGAGCCCTTCCCCCGCAAGCACGCCCCATGGAAATTTCTCGCCCGGATCGTCCTTGCGCGCGGGCGCGACATCGGAATGAGCAAGGACGCGCGCCGCGGTAATGCCGCAACGCGCACAGATCTCTTTGAGCAGCGCGACAAGTGCGTCGATTTGCGATCGCGGAAAGTCGCGATAGCCCCATTCGTGGCCCGGATTGACAATCTCCACCCCGATCGATCTCGCGTTGAGATCGCCCTCCCCTTTCCAGGAAGAGATTCCGGCATGCCAGGCGCGACGGTCCTCAGGGACGAGCCGATAGATCGAGCCGTCTTCTTCGATGAGATAATGCGCGCTGACGCGGGCTTTCGGATCGCAGAGCCGGGACAGCGCCTCCGCGCCAGTTTTCATCCCGGTGTAATGCAGGATGATCGTATCGACATCCCGCGTGCGGTCGTCGAAATTAGGCGACGGCGCTTCGATCGGCCTCACCTTTGTCCTCCAGCACGGGTTCAGGCGCGAGGCCGACCGTCTCGGCCGAACCCGTTTCGACGATGCGCCCCTTTGGGGTGCGGAGCAAGACGATGGCGACGCCGATGAGGGTCGTCAGGGCTCCGGCCACAAAAGCCGTCGACATCTGGTCTCCAAGAAGCGCGACGCTGAATGCAACGCCAAGCAAAGTGGTGAGAAGCGTCGAAGGCGCAACCAGGGACACCGGCAAGCGTTGCAGCAGCCAATAATAGGCGGTGTGCCCCACAATGGAGGCGCCGATCGCCGAATAGGCGACGGCTCCGAGAACGGTTGCAAGATTTGAGCCTGCAAGCGCGCCGACGAGGCCCTTATCGAAAACGAAAGTCGCGGGCCACAAAAACACGGCGCCGACGAGCGCGAACCACGCAAGAAGTTCGTGCGGCTTGAATCCCGAAATGCGCTTGATGAGCACTGCGCCGATCGACTCTGTCAGCGCGCAGAGCGCGACGAGAACGACGCCGAGTCCGATCTTCGTTTCGGGGGAAGGATTGCGGTCGAGCGCGACGATCGCCACGCCGGCGAAAGCGAGTGCGATTCCCAAAGTCCGTTTCCAGCCGATGTGTTCGCCGAGGAACAGGATCGACAGGATGGTCGCGAACGGCACATAGAGCTCGATCGCGCTAGCCGACGCCGTCGCGCGCGCCATGCCGTTGAACAGAAACAGGTAATTGAGGGAGCCGAAGCAGAGCCCGCCAATGAGGACAAGGCCCATGCGACCGGGGCGCCATCTTAGAAACGGCGCCAGCAGCGCGGCGACGAGCGTCATCCGCATCGCCGCGTAAAGGGTCGGCGGAATCTCGCCGAGCCCGGTCTTCATCACGACGTAATGATATCCCCAGACCACACAGAGGATGAGGAGGACCGACAACTCGCGCGCGTTCAAAGCCGCTCCCCCATGACTGGCGTTCAACAGTCCTAACGACGCCGTCGTCCGCAAGCCGGCGCTTTGTCACGCGCCGGCCGATGGGTGCTTGCCGCCTGGATGGAGACGCGCGGTAAGGAGCGAGAGAACCGTCGTCGACAGTGACGGCGGGCTCCGCGGGCCGCAAGAATTTGCTCCTGGTTCTCGGAGCGATGGCGGTCAGACGCCGGCGATTCGCCAGCGATGCGCCCTCATGCCGCCCGCGCCGCCGATTGCAATAAGGAGCGCCGCCACCGGCGCCGCAATAACGACCGCCGCAAGCGCGATCGCCGCGAGCGCACAGGCTCCGAGCAGGATTAATGCGTCGAGGAACGCCGACCGCAGCCGATCAACCATAGAACCGGCCGCAAATTTCTGGGATTTCTGATTCATACGCCACGCGTCACCACACCCTCCTAAGTCTAAGCGTGACATAGGGTTCGCGTCCAGCGCCCTCGCGTCATGTCTCCGCCTGCGCCAGCGCTTTTTCGTATGCCGCGTTGATCGCCGCCATGCGGGCCTCGGCGATCTTCACCATGGCCGCTGGAACGCCGCGCGCCATCAGCGCGTCGGGGTGGTGATCGCGGGCGAGCGCCCGCCAGGCTGACTTCACACCGTCGATCCCGGCTTCCGGCTCGACGCCGAGAATCGCCCATGGGTCGTCGGCTTCGAGCCCGAAATGGGCGGCGCGGATGCGCCGAAAGGCCGCCGGCGAAATGTGGAACGCAGCGGCGGCGCGATCGAGCAGCACGCGCTCGCGCGGATGTTCGACGCCGTCGGCGGTCGCCATATAGAAGAGACAATCGAGCACGTCTTCGAGAACGATTGGCTTTTCAGCGAAAAGGTCGGCGACCTTTGCGAGATAGTGCTCGAATCCGGCGACATCCTGCTGGGCGAGATTGTAAATCATCCGGACCTTGGGCTCTTCGGTGTCCGGATACTGGAAGAAGCGGCGGAATGCGGCGGTCTCGGCGTCGTGGACGTCGCCGTCGGCGCGCGCCATTTTCGCCGAAAGCGCGATCAGCGCGATCGAAAAGGCGGAATCGTCGCGTTTAGCTTTGCGCTCGGCATAGGCGGCAAGCGCCGCGCCAAGAGTGCGCTTGCGCGCCTCATCGATAACCGTCTGCAGGGAATCCCAGATCGTCAATGTCGCCTCGTTTGCGAGCCGCGGCGCTACGGCGCCGAAAGGTCCGTCTCATACCGTTAGGGCCGTGGCAATGTTCCACACGAGGAGGGCTCCGTGTGGAAAAATATTTATCGGGTCGCCGCTCAAGGCGTTGCCGTCCCCATTGCGCACGGCTTGCGCCGTCGTCGCCGCTCCCGCATTTGCGCCCGCCCGCCCGACTCGGCACAAACTCCGCCGAGCAATGAGAGGACGCGCCGATGGATGCCGTCATTCATCAGTTGCGTATCGGCCTTGCGGGGCTCCTGTGCGGAGCCGCTTTCATGATCATCGCCCTGGCCATCGCCGGCGCGATTTAACTGGCCCGCGCGACCGCCAAGCGATTCGTCGCCGCTTACACGCCAATAACACCGATTGCGGCGACGTGCCGGTTCAAGCGAGAATGGGGGCCAGCCATTTTTCCGCTTCGGCGCGGCTCCAGCCCTTGCGGCGCGCGTAGTCTTCGAGCTGATCCACGCCGATATGGCCGACGCCGAAGTAAAGCGACTGAGGGTGGCTGAAATATAGGCCTGAGACCGAGGCCGGCGGCGTCATCGCATAGCTTTCTGTCAGCTCCATCCCGCAGTTCTTCTCGGCGTCGAGCAGGCGGAAAAGCGTTGCCTTCTCGGTGTGGTCCGGCTGCGCGGGATAGCCGGGCGCAGGACGGATGCCCTCGTAGTCCTCGCGGATGAGGGCTTTGATGTCTCGCGGCGCACCCATCTCGTAATCCCAGAATTCACGCCGGACGCGCTCGTGGAGATGCTCGGCGAAAGCCTCTGCGAGGCGGTCGGCCAACGCCTTGGCGAGGATCGCCGAGTAATTGTCCTCGCGTTTCTCGTAGCTGCGGGCGAGATCTTCCTCGCCGACGCCTGCCGTCACTGCGAACAGGCCTACATAATCGCGAAGACCCGAATCAACCGGGGCGACAAAATCGGAAAGGCAATAGTTCGGCGCGCCGACTTCACGCTTGGTGATCTGCTGACGCAGGCCGAAAAGGCGCGCCAGCTCATGCCTGCGAGCGTCATCCGCATAGAGAATGATGTCGTCGCCATCGGCGTTCGCCGGCCAGAAGCCGACGGCGCCGTTGGCTGTCAGGCGCCTTTTCCCGACGATGTCCTTCAGCATCGCCTGCGCGTCCGCAAAAAGCGCTCTCGCCGGCTCGCCGACGACGGCGTCATCGAGGATCGCCGGGTATTTGCCGACGAGATCCCAGGCGGCGAAAAACGGCGTCCAGTCGATATAGCGCGCGAGCGTTACGAGATCGTAGTCGCGAAACGCGCGCGCGCCGATGAATTGCGGCCTCGGCGGGCTATAGTCGGACCAGTCGAGAACCAGTTTCTTCTCGCGCGCCTCGGGGAGCGACAGGCGCGGCGATTTCTTTCCCTCCCCGTGGCTCTTGCGGATTTTGTCGTACTCGGCCCTCGTCTCAGCGAGCAAGCCTTGGCGCTTTTCTCCCGATACGAGCGCGCCTACGACGCCGACGGCGCGGCTCGCATCCGCGACATAAACGACTCCGTTGGCGTAGTTGGGCGCGATCTTCACCGCCGTATGCGCGCGGCTGGTAGTCGCCCCGCCGATTAGCAGCGGAATCCTGAAATCCTGCCGCGTCATTTCTGCGGCCACGTGGCGCATTTCGTCGAGGCTCGGCGTGATCAGCCCGGAAAGTCCGATGATGTCGGCGTTCTCTTCGCGCGCGGCGTTGAGAATCTTCTCGGCCGGAACCATCACGCCGAGATCGACGACCTTATAGTTGTTGCATTGGAGGACGACGCCTACGATGTTCTTGCCGATGTCGTGGACGTCGCCCTTGACCGTCGCCATGACGATGACGCCGTTGGGCTTACCCTGATCGAGTCCCTGTTCTCGCTTCTCTTTCTCCATAAAGGGCGTCAGGTGAGCGACGGCCTGCTTCATCACCCGCGCCGACTTGACGACCTGCGGCAGGAACATCTTTCCCGCGCCGAACAGGTCGCCGACGACATTCATGCCGTCCATCAACGGTCCTTCAATGACGTAAAGCGGCCGTCCGAGCTTTACGCGCGCCTCCTCCGCGTCCTCGATAATGAATTCGTTGATGCCTTTGACGAGGGCGTGTTTCAGCCGCTCTTCGACCGGCGCATCGCGCCATGAGAGATCGGCTTCGACCGCCTTCCCCGCCTCGCCGCGATAGCGTTCAGCGACAGCGAGGAGCCGCTCTGTCGCATCGGGACGGCGGTTGAGGATCACGTCCTCGACCGGATCGCGGAGCTCCAACGGAATTTCGTCGTAAATGGCGAGCTGGCCGGCGTTGACGATGCCCATGTCCATGCCGGCCTTGATCGCATGGTAGAGAAAAACCGAGTGCATCGCCTCGCGCACAGGCTCATTGCCGCGAAACGAGAACGAGATGTTGGACACGCCGCCGGAGATTTTCGCAGCCGGCAGATGCGATTTGATCCACCGCGTCGCCTCGATGAAGTCGACGGCGTAATTGTTATGCTCTTCGATTCCCGTCGCGACCGCGAAAATATTGGGATCGAAGATGATGTCTTCCGCCGGAAAACCGGCGGCGACGAGGAGCCTGTAGCAGCGTTGGCAGATCTCGCATTTGCGCGCGGCCGTATCCGCCTGGCCCTTCTCGTCGAAGGCCATGACAACGGTCGCCGCGCCGTAGCGCATAATCTTTTTCGCCTGTTCGAGGAATTTTTCTTCGCCCTCTTTCAACGAGATCGAATTGACGATCGCCTTGCCCTGGACGTTCTTTAGCCCCTCCTCGATCACCTCCCATTTCGAGGAATCGATCATGATCGGCACGCGGCTGATGTCAGGCTCCGACGCGATTAGGCGCAGGAACGTCTGCATCGCGAGGACGCCGTCGAGCATCCCTTCGTCCATATTAACGTCGAGAATTTGCGCGCCGTTTTCGACCTGCTGACGCGCGACGATGAGGGCTTCTTCGTAAAGCCCGTCCTTGATCAGCTTGCGGAACTTCGCCGAGCCGGTGACGTTGGTCCGCTCGCCTATGTTGACGAAGAGCTGGGCTGTCATGCCATCGCGCCGGCAGGTTTTGCGACAGGCTTCGGTTTCAACCCCAGCATCAGGCAGAGCGCATATACGAGCTCGTCGCGATTAAGCGTGTAAAAGTGAAAATGCTTGACCCCATGCTCGGCGAGATCATGGCATTGTTCGGCGGCGACCGTCGCGGCGATCAGCTGGCGCGTCGCCGGATCTTCGTCGAGATTAGCGAAGAGCTTGACGAGTCGCCCCGGAATCGTCGCGCCGCAGACATCAGCCATTTTTCGCAGGCCGGAGAAATTCGTCACGGGCATGATGCCGGGGACGATCGGTATGTCGACGCCGGCGGCGCGCACGCGATCGACAAAGCGAAAATAAACGGCGTTGTCGTAGAAGAACTGGGTCATGGCGCGGCTCGCTCCGGCGTCGATCTTGCGCTTTAAGAGATCGATGTCGGCGGTGATCGATGCCGAGTCTGGATGTTTTTCGGGATAGCAGCCGACGGAAATTTCGAACGGCGCGATGCCGCGCGCGCCGGCCGCCAGCTCCGCAGCATTGGCATAGCCGCCAGGATGCGGACGGTACGCCTCCCCCGGCCCGCCGGGGGGATCGCCGCGCAACGCGACGATGTGACGGATGCCGGCTTGCCAATAGGATGTCAGGACCGCATCAATTTCTGACCTAGTCGCGGCGACACAGGTCAGATGCGCGGCGACCAAAAGTCCCGTCTCGGCGTTGATGCGGGTCACCGTCTCGTGCGTGCGCTCGCGCGTCGATCCTCCCGCGCCGTAGGTCACAGACACGAAATCGGGCGCGAGCGGCGCAAGCTTGGCGACCGCCGCGAACAGCTTCTCCTGCATCTGCGGCGTCTTCGGCGGAAAGAATTCGAAGGAAACATGGAGGTCGGACATGGGCGTTCCCTCAGGCCGCACGAGTCTTCAGCCGGCGCACGCCTTCGGGCGCCGCAGAGAGCCAGAGCTTGACAGTGAGCTTTTCCGTTTCACCGTGCCGCGGCGACATGGTCTCCGCGGCGACGAGATCGAGGCCCGCCTCTTTAAACCAGGACTTCGCCTCCTCGTCGGAAAATCCGAGGCGCCGATGCGCGTGCTCTTCGCGCAGAAATTCCAGTTCGTGCGGCGCGAAGTCGACGATCAGAAGCCGCCCGCCGGGTTTGAGGAGCCGTGCCGCTTCGCGCACCGCTGCGCCAGGTTCGGTCAGATAATGCAGCACCTGATGCAGGCAGACGAGATCGGCGCTCGCATTCTCAAGCGGCGCGGCAAACAGATCGCCATGGCGAACCTGCGCGTGAGCGACGCCTGCCCGCTCGAGATTGGCGCGCGCGACTGCGAGCATCTCGCGAGACAAATCGATGCCGACCCCGATGTCATAGCGATCGGCGAGGAGTTCGAGCATCCTTCCGGTTCCGGCTCCAAGATCGACAAAGAGCGCCACTTTCTTCTCGCCGAGCAGCGTCCGCATGCGCGCTTCGATATCCGACTCCGGCAGATGCAGCATTCGTAGACGGTCCCACTCCGCGGCGTTCATCTTGAAATAGGCGGCCGCGGCGTCTGCGCGCGCCTCGCGGCTCTGCGCAAACCGGTCGCGGTCGCGGGAGATGATCCGGTCTGACGCGAGGCTGAGGCCGGTGATAATCTGAAGAATGGGACCGGTCAGTGTATCCAAGCCGTCCGTCGCGGCCCGGTAGAACATCCAAGATCCCTCGCGATAGCGTTCGACAAGGCCGGCGTCGGAGAGGATCTTCAGATGACGGCTGACGCGCGGCTGGCTCTGTCCAAGAATCTGCGTCAGCTCCGTCACGGTCAGTTCGCCGCGCGCAAGCAGACCCATGATCCGCAGCCGGGTCTCCTCGCCCACGGCGCGAAGGACATTCAGGACCGAATCCAGCATCGGGGGCCACCTTTGGCAGACATAAACATATCTTTATATGGAAGGCAACGTCGGAACGCGCGGATAACCTCCGGTTAAGGGAGCGCATCTTAAAGGGGCTAGGATTGTCTGCGCGCTGGCTTATCTCGCTAACCCGATTGACCCGGGCTCTCCGCTCGGGTGGAGTGTGTGAATGAGGGGATGGATCATTTCGGCGCCGATTGCTTTTGCGGCGGCGCTCTCGTCGGCGTTCGCGCAGTCAGGCGACGCGTCGGCCATCGCGCCGACGGCGAGCGAAGCTCCCGTCGATCCGGCGGCGACTGACGAGACCGCCAGCGAGCTAGCCGCTTCTGTCGAAGAGACCGACGCGACCGGCATTCACGACCCGCTCGAGGGCTTCAACCGGGCGATGTTCAAGACCAACAACGCCATCGATGCGGTCCTGCTTGTGCCGGCGGCGAAGACCTACCGATTCGTCACCAACGAGCCCATGCGCCAGGGCCTGCGCAATTTCTTGAGCAACGCGCAGATGCCGACCAATCTTTTGAACGATCTCCTGCAGGCGGAATTCGAACGGGCGGGCGAGACGACCGCGCGCTTCCTGATCAATTCGACGCTGGGGATCGGCGGCCTGATCGACGTCGCCGCGAAATGGGGAATTGCGCCGCATTCGGAGGATTTCGGCCAGACGCTCGCCGTGTGGGGGATCGGCTCCGGCCCCTATCTCTACCTCCCGCTGTTCGGTCCGAGTTCGGTCCGGGACGGAACCGGGCGGATCGTCGACATCGCTACCGACCCGCTGTTCTGGATCAGCACCGACCCCGCCCAGTACGCACGTTACGCCCGGTTCGGCGCAACGGCCGTCTCGTTCCGCGAGCCTTATCTCGAGCAGGTCGAGGACATTAAAGAAAAATCGCTTGATCCGTATGCGTCCTTCCGCAGCTATTACACACAGTCTCGCAAGCGCCAGATCGCCAACGGCCGGGAAGATTACGAGGACCTGCCGGAGATGGGCGACGAACTCGACGAGATCGAGTGAACGATCATGAGCCTGCGTTTCACCCGCCGCATCGCCGCGCTTGCCGCGCTGGCGGCGCTTGCGGCGTCGCCGGCGCGCGCCGACGCCGCGGCGGAACTCTTTGTCGGAAAGATGCTCGACGAGGCGAACGCCATCTTCCAGTCGGAGGATCGCGCGGCGCGCGACAAGGGGGTCGAGCGTCTCGTCGACAAATATGTCGACATGAATCGCGTGGCGCTGTTCGCGCTCGGGCAATATGCGCGCCAGATCACCGACGATCAGAAATCCGCCTACTTGCCGCTCTTCCGCCGTTACTCCACGACCGTCTATCAGGACGCCCTCGCCGATTATTCCGGCCAGCGTCTCATCGTCACCGGTTCGGTCGACCGGTCGGCGAAGGACATCGTCGTCGCCTCGAAAATCGAAGGCGCGAAACCTGGCGACAAATTCGCCGAACTCATCGTCAGCTGGCGAGTCTATCGCGGCGAGGCCGGCTGGATGTCGGTCGTTGATGCGGGCGCTGACGGAATCTGGCTCGCGGTCGAGCAACAGAGCCAGTTCAAGTCGGTGATCGCCGACAATGGCGGCGGAACCAAAGGCATCGACGCGCTGATCGCCGAGCTGAAGGCGAAAGTCGGGAATTAGGTTGTAGGTCGTAGGTTGTAGGTTGTAGGTTGGAAACGGCCGCGACCGCTGACGACCTACAACCTACAACCTACAACCTTTTTACGACGCATAGAACTCGACGACGAGATTGGGCTCCATCTGCACCGCATACGGAACTTCGGCGAGTTCCGGCGCACGCACGAATTTCGCCGTCATCTTCTTCGGATCGACTTCGATGTAGTCCGGAATGTCGCGCTCGCCGCTTTGCAGGGCTTCGAGCACGAGCGCCATGTTTTTCGACTTGTCCTTGATTTCGACCACATCTCCGACCTTGCAGCGGTACGACGCGATATTCACGCGCTTGCCGTTCACCCTGACATGTCCGTGATTGACGAACTGGCGCGCCGCGAACACCGAGGGCACGAATTTGGCGCGGTAGACGACGGCGTCGAGCCGGCTCTCGAGAAGACCGATCAGGTGCTGGGCGGTGTTGCCGCGCTTGCGCGCGGCTTCGAGAAAGATGTTCTCGAACTGCCGTTCGGAGATGTTGCCGTAATAGCCCTTGAGCTTCTGTTTCGCCCTGAGCTGAATGCCGAAATCGGAAAGCTTGCCCTTGCGTCGCTGGCCATGCATCCCGGGACCGTAATCCCGCTTGTTGACCGGAGATTTGGGACGGCCCCAGATATTTTCGCCGACCCTGCGGTCGAGCTTGTACTTGGCGCGGACGCGCTTGGTCATTGTCTCTCGCTCTGGCGCCCTCTGGCTTCGAGGCTGATCCTCGAGGCGATTGCAACGGCAGGGCAGGCGCCGCCCGTCATGAAGGGCGGGTTCCTAGCGACGGCAAGAACAGGTGTCAAACCGCGCAGCAAAAAGCCCCGCGCGAACGGGGGGCTTTTCGCATTCTTGCGACAACCGGTCAGGCGGCGCGTTTGCGCCGGCCCGCGAAGCCGAGACCGGCGAGACCGGCGCCCATGAGCCAGACCGCGGCGGGAACCGGAATCGGCGCGACCGCACCGAATGCGGTGGTGTGGCTCAAACCCAACCCTTGCGCGCCGTTTTGCGCATAGGTGTAGGTTTGCGAGCCGCCCGACGTGTTCTTGATATAGACGACCGTATTGCCGAGCTTGAGCGCGATGTAGGCCGCGTCCGAGGCGAACGGGTTGACCGGCGGATCGGTCCTCGTTCCTGCGCCCGGCGACGATCCGATCAGGGTCGTGAGGTCCGACTGCTCGTCAGCGATGCTCGACGGGTTTCCGTCGTACAACTGCGCTTTCGTGGCCGACAGAGTGCCCAGACCGGTCGGGTCGACAGCCGTCGACGGGTTGGTGTCGGACCCCCAATTGCGAAAGATGGACGTCGCCCCGACCGAGTTTCGCTCCCTTTCTTCCGATCAACACAAACCGACGGGAAAGCAAGCGCCGCAACAGAGCTAGCTCCGCAAGTCTTTGGGGAGGCCGCCCCCGCACCTCGCCTGTCACTTGTTTCGGGACGCCTTTATTCATCAAAGGATCTGGCTTAGCGCTAAATCGCCCTGTCATGGCTTCACCGAGAACGGCGTGAAATTCGTCTCCCGGTCATAGACGTCAACGCCTTCGGCGCGCTTCAAGAAGCCCACAATTTGATAGGTTGCGGGAGTGAGCAGCGCCTCCCACAGGACTTTCAGCGCGTAATTTGTGACCATGACGGTCAGAACCTGCGCGGCGGTCCACACGCCGAGAAACGCTAGCGGATAGAAGATGAGGCTGTCGACGCCCTGCCCGACCGCGGTCGAGCCGATCGTCCGCGTCCACAGATGCCGGCCGGCCGTCAGAATTTTCATCCGTGCAAGGACGAATGCGTTGGCGAACTCGCCGGCCCAGAAGGCGAGGACGGAGGCCAAGGCGATGCGCGGCGTCTGCCCGAACACCTGCTCATAGGCGTCCTGGCCCGCCCAGCCAGGGGCCGGCGGCATCGAAACCACCACATAAGACATGAACGCCATGAACAAAGACGCACCGAAACCCGCCCACACGACGCGCCTCGCGCGAGCGTAGCCGTAGACTTCGGTCAGTACGTCGCCGAGGACGTAGGAGAGGGGAAAAAAGAGAATCCCGGCGCCGAACGTGCCGAGTTCAAACGGCCCGATCGTCCATTCGCCGACGCGCACGAGCTTCGCGGCGCCGATCAAGTTCGAGCAGATCAAAATGGCGACGAACGCCGCCATCATGAAGTCGTAATAGCGGAAGCGGTGCGCGGCGAGGGCCGTGGCGGCGTCGAGTTTTTCGATGGTCATTTTTTGGCAAGTGCGTAGTTCGTAGTGCGTAGTGCGTGATCCCTATCCGTGTGCAAGAGCGCCCGACCTGCCTTCTACGCACTACGCGCTACGCACGACTAACTACTCACGTCCAAGCGGCGCCAGCCCCAGCATCTCCCGCTGTTCGTTGATCAGCGCCAGCATGCGCGCGCGGAGCGGCGCGAAGTCTCCCGTTGTCGGCGCGAGCTGACGGAGCGTCGCCGGCGCGGTCGCAAACAGCGGATCGCGGAAGCCGAGATCCATGACGCGCGCATAGTCGCGTTTCGCGGCATCGAGGTCCCCCGAAAGGACGGCGCGCTGCGCCTCCCAGTGCGCGAAGTCGCGGGACCGCGCCAAACGATCGCGCTGACTGTTGGCGTGCGCTTTCCACGCAGCCATCAAAGGCGCGAAATCTCTATGGCCGGCCTCTTTCAACCCGCCGGCTAGCGCCGCCAGACTGCATGAGCAGGCGTTCGCGGCTTTGATTGCGGCCTCCGGTTCCCGCATCTGCCGTTCGTAATAATCGACGATCTTCGCGGATTCTCCGGCGGCGAAGAGCACCGGAAGGTACTCGGCCAGCGCGTTCGCTGCATTCTGCCGCGCATGCGCATAGGCTTCGATGCGCCGGACGGCGAGCGCGCCGTCGCCCTTGAGCAGTGCGGCCATTGAGGATCCGCGTCCGGCGCCGTGCGCCTCCAGCCATTCGGCGTCAGCGAGCGCCCAACGAATGGATTCCTGTGTCCGATTGATCCGGTTATCTGCGTAGCCCGCCGCGCGCAGCTCCTCGATCGCCTTCCACGCATCTGCGTAACGACCCTGCGCCATAAGAATGATGACGCGCATGGCGTCCGGCTGCTGCTGATCGCCGAGTTTCGCCCAGCGATCGACGGCGGCTTCCGCTTCCGCATGGCGGCCGAGCTGGAGAAGTCCGTAGGCGTAGGTGACGTTGGCGTCCCGGAGGCCCGGATCGTGGGCGAGGACATTTTCGAGAATCGCCATCGCCTCTTCATCATCGCCGCGCTGCTCGAGGAAAAAGGCGAGATCGTTCTGCGCCTGGCTGAAATTTGAGCGGACCTCGACCGCCTTCCGCAGCGTGTCGATCGTCCTGTCGAGATGTTCGTCGCCCTCAACGAAATAGAGCTGTCCGTAATAGCTCCCGAGGGCGAACAGAGCTTCGGGCGACTGAGAGTCAGCCGCCATCGCGCGATCGGCGTATTCCTTGATGACCGGCAGAGCCTCGCCCATCGGCGTTGCGCCGACCCCGCCGTCCGCCTCCGATAGCATCGAGGCGGCGTAGGATCGCCAGCCGAGAGCCGGCGCGTAATCCCCGTCTTCGGCGATGGCTTCGTCGAGGAGTTTGACGGCGGCTTCATAGGCCTCTTTCGTGCCGTCCTGGGTCATTTTTTCGCGGGCGAGGAGAAAGCGCTCATAGGCGCCGATTTCAGTGCGCGCGGCGGACTTGACCTCGGCGCCCTTCGCGCCTGGAAGATGCGAACCCATTTCGGCGACGATCGCTTTGGCGATTTCGTCCTGAACGGCGAAGATGTCCTTCAGCTCGCGATCATAGGTCTGCGACCACAGGTGATAGCCGTCAGCCGCCTTGATGAGCTGCGCAGTCACGCGCACCTGGTCGCCGGATTTGCGGACCGATCCTTCGAGGATTTTCGCCACATTAAGGATCTCGCCGATCTCGCGGAGATCCTTGTTCTGGCCCTTGAAGGCGAAGGACGAGGTGCGCCCAGCGACCTGCAGGCCCTCAACCTGTGCGAACGAATTCAGGAGCTCTTCGGAAATCCCGTCGGAGAAATATTCCTGGTCCTTGGCCGGCGACATGTCGACGAAGGGGAGAACCGCGATCGAATTGTCCGTATTCGCCGCTTGCTCTTTCGAAGCGGCTGACGTCGCCTCCGCACTCGCCGTCCCGGCCGCTCCCGCCTTCTCCGCGGGCGCGATGAACCGCGTCCCAAGGATCACCGCGGCGAGCGCCGCAACGGCGACGATCAGCGCCATGTCGAGTTTCTTGCCGGTCGCGCGCGAGATGCTCGCGTTCTCCGGCACTTCGGCGGTCTTCTTCAGACCTTCGGGCGTCATCTCGAACACCCAAGCGAAGACGATCATCAGCGGAAAGCCGATCAAAAGGAGGCTGAGGACGACGGCGTCGAACCATGCGGGGAGCGCCAGCGCGTTCTCCATCAGCGAAGCGGCCTGGGCGAGCAGCCACCCGACCACGCCGTAGAGCCCGGCGGCGCGGAATACGTTCCGGCGACGGAGTTCGTCGAAAAACTTCTTCATGCCCCCTCGGGAACTGACTGGTTTCCGACTACCACGCGCCGATGACCGACGCCAAATCGGCGTGAGGGCTTGCGGCCCCGGCTTCGCACGAACGAAGCCGGCCTCGGCCGCAAGGGAGGGTTCTCTTGATCGCCGAGCGCGCAAGGGGAGGCTCTTCCCCCACCCGAAACCGCTGCGCGGTTTCGACCTCCCCGCAAGGGGGAGGTGTGCCGCCCGTTGCGTCGACCAGGCCTTTCTCTTCGCGCCGCGGCGCGCTGCCCGGAGCAATGAACGGCCGGCGAGGCTTGCCCCGCCTCCCCCTTTCGGGGAGGCCGGAATTTGCGAAGCAAATTCCGCGTGGGGGTTCGAAGCGACCGACGATCTCGCTTTGCAAGGGAGGTAAGGCGCCGTGCATGTTGCGGTTTCCGATTTTCCGTTTCGCTCACTGCTCGTTGCTCATTTCCATTCCGACTTCGAACCTCCATTGCCGATTGCCGATTGCCGATTGCCGATTGCCGCTCCGCCGTTCGCCAAGCGAACGCGAGAGGATGAGTGGAGAGGAGGCGCGGCCCGCCGTTCTCGTCCTTAGTCTTTAGTCTCAGGGTCTCCTCACGGCGGCCCCGCGCGCGACGTTTTTGACTGACATCCGCCGTAGGCGTCATCAAAGCTCGAGCCCGAAGGCCTCCGCTTCTCCGAGGGTCTACGCGCCGGACCGGCCGGGACGTGGCGGACTGACAAGTGAAAGGCCCAGTCCGACTCCCGCGACGTTCGCAGCCTGCGCCGCCATCCGACGTTGTCGACGACGCCTCTCCGGCGCGCAGGATGACTCTAAGATGACGTGTTGTCTAGCTCATGTCAAGATGACATTGCAAATATTTTTGCTACAGTAATTATTCACGAAATTCAAATATATAGACAGTTAACATGCGTCGTTATCTTGATTTTCAGATACAACGCCGCCCGGACAGCATCGATTCTCGACTCTCGTTCCGCCGGCGCCATTTTCCCCATCGTCCGCCTCGCGTCGGGTCGGCGTCATCTTCCGCAAGGGAGGAGGCTTCTCGTCCATGTAGAGACAGAGCGGGCCCCATCGATAGTCGTCGCGCCAGCTTGCGCGCGGGTCGCCGTCGGCGCGCCATTCGTCGGCCAGGCTCGCGGCGACCAGCTTCTGGAGCCAGCGGTCAGGCTCCTGGTGTCGACGCTTGTCGCGAAGAAAGATCCTGATGGTTCGCGCGTAGCGCGCCGTGTCGGGGTCGCTCGCGCCCACACGCTCGGCGTGGGCAAGCCGACGCGCCCACCCTTCGTCGATTCTCTTTCGCAAGGCTTTTGACAGGGACTTGCGTCGCGGCTCTCTCAGGACCCGCCCAAGCGGGCTTTCGCATTGCGCGCGCGACCGGCGGCGCAGCCGGCGCGGCTTTGCGCCCGCCGGAGCGCTTGCGGGCCGGCGACGACTTCCGGCGCGCGGGTTACGGGACTTTTGCATCTCATCTCGCTTTCAGCTTCGACGGATGCATTTTACGAGAGCTCGTAAGGTGTCAGATATTAACCATTCCCGAGCATCATTTTAACGCTGTAGGCTGATGATTTCGCTCGGAAATCGAGAACAGCGTTAATGACCATCATCAACCGGGGGTTGCCGTCGCAAGGTTGCGGTTGTGTGGGTTTCGTTTCCGCGATTGGGCGGAAAGCCGGTCCGGCATGGGTTGCAACCTGCAACGTGCTCCGACCTCCAAACTCACCACGTCTTCAGCGGCCAATCGATGACCGATTGCGGCGGCCACTGAAGATTCCCGTTGCGTAATTGCGCGGCGAAATTCGGCGCCGCATCGAGCGGGAACGGCGATCCGCAGCGGCAGTTGAGGGCCGCGTCCATCAGCAACAGATGGCCGTAAGGTCTGGCGTCGATCTCCGCAGAAAGTCGCGCCGCTGTTTCGCGATCGCCGATCCACGCCGCATAGGTCAGCGCGGCTGGGCCGGCGTCGTTTTCGAGCGCGGCGGCGAGCGCCTCGCGGCCGGTCGCGACATGGGCCGCCGCATCGTCGCCGCGGAGGAGGAGAGCGTTGTCATGCATTCGGCCGAATCCAAGCCCCGCCGCTTTCATCCGGCTGCTGATGGCTTTGAGGTCATCGGCGCGCCCGGCGAACGCCGCTGCGCTGCGTTCCGTGTATGCGTAAGTTTGCCTTAAGCCGAAGATTTCGCGGCCGCGCTCCAGCGATGCGCGCGCACCATCGTAGTCGCCCTTCATGCTCAAGAATCTCGCGGTCGTGTCATAGGGTCCAGGCTCGAACGGATCGCAGGAATTGCGCCGCCGTGAAAAGGCAAGCGCTTCATCGAGGCGTCCGAAGACCGTCGCCGAACCCACCCAGTGCAGGTAAAGACACTCGTCGCTCGCCAGCATCGCGTCCATGCGCGCGGCGAGCCCGGACCAGTCGTCGGAAACGAGCGTCAGGGCGTATTCAGCCACACGGCGTCTTCCGGGCGTGCGCGCGCGGGCCGCCGCGACCCCCATTTCTTCGGCGAAGCGCCTGCGGTCCTCATCGAGGCTCGTCGCGGCGAATTCGGCCGGCATGTCGGGCCAGCCGTACAATTTCCTTTCGAACAGGTGGTAGTGGAGGTCCGAACGCATGAACCGCGCATCGGCGAAATCCGGCGCAAGCGCGATCGCCTTGTCGAATTCGATATTGGCTTTCTGAAGATTGGCGATCATGTCGCCGACGCCGTGCGCGTCGTACCAGAGCGCCGCCCCCTTCTGGTAGGCGACGAAGGCGTCGACATCGCGCACGCCCGCTTCGGCCATGCGCCCCTTAAGATGCTCGTCGACCACCACCCCAAGCGATTCGGCGACATGCTCCGCGATTTCGGTCTGCGTCCGGAATACGTCGGTGAGCGACACGTCGTAATTCTTCGACCACAGATGAAACCCGTCGGCGCGCACGAGCTGCGCGGTGATGCGGACCGCTTCGCCCGACCGGCGCACCGAGCCTTCCACCACATGCGCGACGCCGAGCGCCTTGGCAATTTCGGGGACCGGCGTGTCCTTGCCCTTAAAGTGAAAGGTCGAGGTGCGCGCAGTGACGAGGAGTTCGGGAACGGTCGTCAGCGCATTGATGATCTCTTCGGTCAGCCCGTCCGCGAAAAAGCCGTCGTCTTCGCCCGACGACATGGCGAGGAAGGGCAGCACCGCGACCGACCGCGCCGCCGGCGCGGCTTTCTCTGCGGATGGAGCGGGCGCGGGTTCCGATCCGCGATCGAAGGCGAAATAGCCTGCGACCGCCGCGAGCGCCGCGAGGCCGAGGGCCGGCGCCACAAGGCGCTTGAGCCTCAATCGCCGCTTCGGCTTTGGAACCGGCGCATCGGGATCGAAGCGCCTGGCGATTGCGGCCTTCAGATCGGCGACGCCGGCGTCAAGCTCCATTAAATCCGTGCACTGATATTGCCGGAATCCGAGCGGCGGCTCGGTCCCGTCGAGCGATCCTGAAAGCAGCTTTCCTTCCCGGATCGCGAAATTCGCCTCGTCCTTGACCCAGTTGGACTCAACGCTCGCGCGCGACCAGCAGACGACGGCGACGCGGGCCTCTTCTAACGCCTTCTGGATGTCCTTGGAGAATTCCGCGCCGGAGAGGATGTTGCGGTCCCACCACACCGAATGGCCGGCCGCCTCAAGCGCCGCGGCGATGCGCTCGACCTTGTCGCGGTCGACATGGGCGTAGGAGATGAAGATGTCGGCCATTCGCGGTTGGAGGTTGGAGGTTGGAGGTTGCAGGTTGTTCTTCGAAACGCGTGCCCGGTTTTCGTTACGAAAGAAAAACCACGAAGTCACGAAGGATGCACGAAGCGCACAAAGGGCGCACACTCATTGCGGCCTTTGTTCATTGTGCCTTTGTGGTTTTCTGTCTCGCATCCGCAACCTGCAACCTACAACCTACAACCTCTTGCGCCGCGGCTTCTCCAGCGCGCGGATCGCGCCGCGCAGCGTCCGGACCTCCTGCTCCGTCAACCCGGCGCGCATGAAGGAGACGCGCAGATTTCGCTCCATTACGGGGCGCTTATCTTCAGGGAAGAAGTAATTCGCCGCGTCGAGCGCGGAGATCAAATGCGCAATCAGGCCTTCGAAATCGGCCTTGGGCGCCGGCGACGCCGCGGCGAGTTCGCCAGGCTCGATCGCCGCGCCGGCCGCTTTCGCCCATTCATAGGCGATGATGACGGCGGCCTGCGCGAGGTTGAGCGACGCGAAGGCCGGATTGGAGGGAATGGCGATGACGCCGTCAGCGCGGATCAAATCGTCATTGTCGAGTCCGGACCGTTCGGCGCCGAACAGCACGGCGGCAGGCTCGCCGCGCGCGATGCGCGCGTGAAGCGTCGTCGCGGCGTCCGCCGGCGCAAACACCGGCAGCAACAGCTCGCGCGGCCGCGCGGTCGTCGCCAGAACATAGCGAAAATCGGCAAGGGCTTCGTCGAGAGTGTCGAACACGCGCGCGCCATCGATGACCGCCATTGCGCCCGAGGCCGTCGAGACCGCCTTATTGTTGGGCCAGCCGTCGCGCGGGTTGACGAGCCGCAAATCCGTCAGACCGAAATTGAGCATGGCGCGGGCGACCGCGCCGATATTCTCGCCGAGCTGCGGCTCGACCAGCACGAAGACCGGCGCGGCCCCTAGTCCCGCGAGCGCTTCGCGGCGGCTCTTGCGCGCCTCCGGCATCAGCCGCGCCCTTTCGTCATGCCGTCCCCGATGCTATAGGCGCCGCACTTCGCGCCGCGCTGAACCGGTAGGACCGTCCATGCAGAAAATCAAAGTCAAGAACCCCATCGTCGAGATGGACGGCGACGAGATGACCCGCGTTATCTGGGCGATGATCAAGGAGAAGTTCATCCATCCCTATCTCGATATCGAGCTCAAATATTTCGACCTGGGGATCGAGGAGCGCGACCGCACCAGCGACCAGATCACCATCGAGGCGGCGGAGGCGACCAAGCGATACGGCGTCGCGGTCAAATGCGCGACCATCACGCCCGACGAAGCGCGCGTTGAGGAATTCGGCCTCAAGGAGATGTGGAAGTCGCCGAACGGCACGATCCGCAACATCTTGGGCGGCGTCGTCTTCCGCGAGCCGATCATTATCGGCACCATCCCGCGGCTCGTGCCAGGCTGGACGAAGCCGATCGTCATCGGCCGCCACGCTTTCGGCGACCAATACCGCGCCACCGACATCACGTTCCCTGGCAAGGGCAGGCTGTCGATGAAATGGGAGGGCGACGACGGCGAGGTGATCGAGAAAGAGGTGTTCAAAGCCACGGGTTCCGGCGTCTACATGGGCATGTACAATCTCGATGCATCGATCCGCGATTTCGCGCGCGCCTGCTTCAACTTCGCGCTGCAGCGGAATTATCCGCTCTATCTTTCGACCAAGAACACCATCCTCAAGAAATATGACGGGCGCTTCAAGGATCTTTTCCAGGAGATGTACGAGAAGGAATTCAAGCCGCAATTCGACGCGGCGAACCTCACCTATGAGCACCGCCTGATCGACGACATGGTCGCGGCGTCGCTGAAATGGGAAGGCGGCTATGTGTGGGCGTGCAAGAATTATGACGGCGACGTGCAGTCGGACACGGTGGCGCAAGGCTTCGGCTCGCTCGGCCTCATGACATCGGTTCTGATGACTCCGGACGGCAAGACAGTCGAAGCCGAAGCCGCGCACGGGACGGTGACGCGCCATTTCCGCGAACACCAGAAGGGCAAGGAGACATCGACCAACCCGATCGCATCGATCTACGCCTGGACGCGGGGGCTTGCCCATCGCGGCAAGCTCGACGGCAACGATCCGCTCATCCGCTTCGCCGACACCCTGGAAAAAACCATCATCAAGACCGTCGAAGCCGGCCACATGACCAAGGACCTCGCCGCCCTCGTCGGCCACGGCCAGACCTCGCTGACGACGGTCAAATTCCTCGACAAGATCGACGAGTATTTCCAGCGCGCGATCGCTCGGTAGTACGTGCGAATAGTGTGCGGAGTGCGTAGGCGGGCTGGGCGCTGCGAACGCGGCGTCCCCTGCTGTAGCCAATTCTCCGGAGTGTGGAATGCACAGCAAGCCTCAAATCGAAGCCCTTTTGGCCTCCGTGAACAGCCATACACAGGCGTTCGCAAACGCCCGTCGGTTATATGCGGACCAACTGGCGCCCGATTTTAGTTTCTTCCAATTTCAGCCCCCAGACGAATTGCATCTGTCTCGGATTCTCGCATGACTTCTGGACCCGCACGGAAGCCATTCGCAGGGACGCCGCTTCCTGGACAGTCTTATGGAAGGTCTGTCGCTCGGATGGACCTTCGATGGCAGCCTTCCCGAGTCGCGTAAGGTGCCATCCAACGTCCCGGTCCCGAATGATCAATATTTGCCGTTGCATTTTAGCTGGATGGATTCCCCGGAGCCGTGGATTGGTATCTCGGATGGCAGCGTCCCAAGGTTAATTCTTGGGGCGGCGGAAGAATTGCGGAAAGTGATTGGCGAAAGGTGACCCGTCAGTGGATTAGGCGTCATACTTAGGCGGACAAGAGGAATTATACCACAAACTAATTTTTGTGATATAATCTTTTTATGACCCCCATCCCGCTCACCCTGCAGACGCTCTACCAGGACCTCCTCCAGGCGCATCTCGACCGCGCGCCGGAGGAGATGTCGGGCGCGCCGCATCTCCGCAAAATCGGCGGGCGGAAATTCTGGTACGCCTCGGCGCGGGCGCCGGGGGGCGCGCATCGCCAGATTTTCATCGGGCCGGACGATGCGCCGACGCGCGCGCGAATCCGGCGCTGGAGGGGCGCACGCGAGGACGCCCGCGTTTTCCGCGCGGCCTCGTCGGAGAAAGCGGCGGCGCTCAGAGCCGCGCGGCTCCCCGCGCTCGATATGACGACCGGAAAGACCTTGCGCGCGCTCGCCGAGGCCGGCGCCTTCCGCCTCGGCGCCGTCCTCGTCGGTACGCATCCGTTTCGGCTTTACGATCTCGAACTCGGCGCGCGCATCTCGTCGACGGCCAGCCTGACAGCTGGCATCGATGTCGCATTCTCCCCTCTCCCGCTTGCGGGAGAGGGGTCGGGGGAGAGGGGTCGCGACGCGGCCTCCGCCTTCGCCTTGGGGGGCGATCGAGAAAAATCCGTACACGATACTACGGAGAATCGTAGAGCGACCGAGCCCTCACCCCTGTCCCCTCTCCCGCTTGCGGGAGAGGGGGACGCTTATCGCGAGAGCGCGACGAACGCCGAAATCGAGCGCGCACATCGGCGCGCCCAGCCGCTCCTGCCGGAAGTCCTCGCATCGCTTGGGTTTTCGCCAGTCCGCAACCGGCCGACGCGCTGGCGAATGGGCGAATTCGTCGTCGACTTTCTCGCGCCGTCCTTCGACGAAAAGGAAGGCCCGCAGAAGCTCGAAGCGCTGGGGCTTTGGGCTCAAGGGCTCCACTTTCTCAACTTCCTGATCCGCGACCCGATCCCGGCCGTCGCACTCTATCGGGAGGGCGTGCTCGTCCAAATTCCGCGTCCGGAGCGTTTCGCCGTGCACAAGCTGATCGTCGCAGCGCGACGACGCGGGCCGGGCCGCGCGAAAGCTGAAAAGGACCTCGCGCAATCCCGCGCGCTGATCGCGGCGCTTGCCGAAGCGCGGCCGCGCGAACTCAAGACCGCTCATGACGAGGCGGTCGATGAGGGCCCAGCCTGGAGAAAGACAATTGCCGCATCGCTGAAGCGCGCCCCTGAGCTTGGCGACCTGCTCGACGGGCTTGATTGAGCGAGCCGGCGGCCTTCGATGAGGATTTCGGGAAGGCGACCGGGGCTTATAACCCAGCGCAGTTCTCGACTCATGCAACGCGCACGGATTACCTCTCCCCTTCGGGGAGAGGTCGGATTTGCGCAGCAAATCCGGGTGAGGGGGAAGGGCTGCTCCGGGTTAATTCTGCAGCTCATCCCCCTCATCCGGCGCTGCGCGCCACCTTCTCCCCGATGGGGAGAAGGAAGATTGCGCTCGTGTCCGATCAGCCCGAGCCATGCAAGCTGGCATTAGGCGTTGCTATGTCCGCAGCCCGGCCAGCCAGAGCTTCCGTGCAAAGAGAAATCCGCAAACGCCGAGGACCGGCGACGTAACGAGTCCCGGAAAGTAGCCGCCGGTCGCGAGCGCAAGGGCCGGATGGGCGAGGCCGTTCAACACGCCCGCGAGCGCCAGAAACCACAGCATCCAGCCGGCGGCGGTCGGAGCGATCTCCAGGGCCCATAGCGACGCGAGCCAGATCAGGATCCACGCCGCATTGAAGACGACGAAGAATTCATAGGTCCACGGATCAAATCCGAGGAGTTCGGGAAACCGGATGTAAAAACCGGTCCCCAGTTCTTCGAGAAAATGCGCAGTCTGCAGCCCGAGCGTTGCGAGTCCGGTCAAGGCGGTTCCGGGCGGCGGCGATTTCGGCGGGCGGGAGAACGCGATCAGCGCGGCCGCGGCGAAGGCGACGATGACGCCGATAAATGCCCCAAGATCGTCCATCGCTGCCGCCGGCGGCCGCTCTCGCCTATGGGAATTCTAACACTCAAAATCAGAAATGACTGACATAGCCCCCTCCGGCTCGCCGCTCTGCGGCTCGCCACACCCGCCTCCGGCTCGCTTCGCTCGCCACCTCCCCCGCTTCTCGGGGGAGGAAAGGCGGCGTCTCTTTTCCTCCCCCGCGAAGCGGGGGAGGTGTCGCGCCGCAAAGCGGCGTGACGGAGGGGGCGCGCTGCCCGCTTTCACGCAGAATACGAACGGTCCGTCGCGCCAGTCGGGCCTTGGCGATTGCGCGCGGCGGCGTCGCAGCCCTAAAGTCGGCTCTGGCGCGAAGAATGATGGAGACTGGATGATGCGTGGGGCCCTGGTCCTGACTGCGACGACGATGCTGGCTCTGCCGGCTTTCGCGGCGGAAAAGAGTTATGATCTCAAAGGCTTTGAGGCGGTGTCGGTTTCGGCCGGCATTCGGGCCGAGGTGGCCGTCGGCGGGGAAGGCTATTCGGTCAAGGCCGTCGGCGACGCCGAAGACATCGAACGCCTGAATATCCGCATCGAAGGCGAGGCGCTCGACATCGGCCGCAAGCATGGAAATTTCAGCTGGCGCAGGCGCGGACCGTTGACGGTCTATGTGACCTTGCCGAAACTGAAAGCCCTTGACGTTTCGTCGGGCGCCAATGTCGAGGCGAAGGGCGTCGCCGGCGGACCTTTCGCGATGGACGCGTCGAGCGGCGGTCATCTCTCCGTAAGCGGAGTATGCGACGCGCTCAGCGTCGACGTCTCCTCCGGCGGCAATATCGAAGCCGACGATCTCAAGTGCAAGTCGGCGCGCGCCGACGCATCGTCGGGCGGCAGCGCTGACATCTTTGTCTCCGACAGCCTCATCGCCGACGCATCGTCGGGCGGCAATATCGACGTCCTCGGCTCTCCCGAAAATGTCGACACCGACACATCGTCGGGCGGGAATGTGGATGTGGATTGAGGGAATAGGCAATAGGCAGTCGAAAGCGCCGCCTTACTGCCCCTGACGTCTCGGCGGCGCGCAGCCGCATGTCCGATTTTCGTCCGCCTACTCCCTATTCCCTATTCCCTACCTCCTACCGCCTCCCCGATGGCGCGAATGGCGTCGGCGGCTTTCGCGCCGTCGGGTCCGCCGGCCTGAGCCATGTCGGGACGCCCGCCGCCGCCTTTGCCGCCGATCGCCGCCGCGCCGGCGCGCGCAAGGTCGACGGCCGAGAGCCGGTCCTTGAGGTCGTCGGTCACGCCCACGGCGAGCGCCGCCTTGCCGTCGGACACGCTGATGAAGGCGGCGACGCCGGAGCCCAAAGCCTTCTTGGCCTGATCTACTAGGCCGCGAAGGTCCTGCGCGGCGACATCCTCAAGCACCCTGCCTATGAATTTCACTCCGTTGACGGAGGAAACGCTTTCTTCAGCGCTGCAGCCGGCGCCGCCGCCGAGCGCGAGTTTCTTCTTCGCTTCGGCGAGATCGCGTTCGAGCTTCTTGCGCTCGGCGAGGAGCGTCTCGACGCGTTTTGGAAGCTCCTGGGGCGGAGCGTTCAGGGCCTCGGCCGCCGCACGCAGCGCGCGCGATTCGGCCTCGAGGAAGAGCCGTGCCGCCTCTCCCGTCAGGGCCTCGATGCGGCGGACGCCGGCCGAAACGGCGCTCTCTTCGGTGATGACGAAGAGCGCGATGTCGCCCGTGCGCCGCACATGCGTGCCGCCGCAGAGTTCGACGGAATAGGGCGCGCCGGGACTGTCGAAAGCCGCGCCCATCGACAGCACACGGACATCGTCGCCATATTTCTCGCCGAAGAGCGCGACCGCGCCGGACTTCACCGCGTCGTCGAAGGGCATGATGCGGGTTCCGACATCCACATTCTGGCGGATGACCGCGTTGGCGCGCCGTTCGATTTCGGAGATTTCGGCGTCTGTCAGCGCCTTTGGATGGGAAAAGTCGAAGCGCATTCGGTCGGGCGCGACGAGCGAGCCTTTTTGCGCAACGTGACCGCCGAGAGTCTCCTTCAGGGCCTGATGCAGAATGTGGGTCGCGGAATGATTGGCGCGGGTGAGGTTCCGGCGCGCGGAGTCGACTGCGAGCTTGACCGGGTCGCCGACCTTGACCCTCCCCGCAGTCACTTTGCCGATATGGCCGTGGAGCGCGCCGCCGCGTTTCTTCACGTCGCGGATGTCGATCTTCGATCCGGCGTCCGATGAGATGAGGCCGGCGTCGCCGATCTGGCCGCCGGCTTCGGCGTAGAACGGCGTCTGGTTGACGACGATTTCGACGTCGTCGCCGGTCTTCGCTTCGCCCGCGGACACGCCGCCTTTGATGATCGCCTGCACGACGCCTTCGGCGGCCTCGTGCACATAGCCGAGAAAATCGGTCGCGCCGGTCTTTTCGCGGATGTCGAACCAGATGGCGGCGTCCGCCTCATCGCCCGATCCGGCCCAGGCCGCGCGCGCTTTCTTCTTCTGCGCCGCCATTTCGGATTCGAAGCCTTCGACATCGACGGAAAGGCTTTTGCGGCGGAGCGCGTCCTGCGTCAAATCGAGCGGAAATCCGTAAGTGTCGTAAAGCCGGAACGCTGCGGCGCCCGGCAGCGTCTTTGCGCCTTTCAGCTTGCCGACTTCCTCGTCAAGGAGTTTCAGGCCGCGATCGAGCAGTGTGCGGAATTTTTCCTCTTCGGCGCGCAAGGTGGCGACGATGAGGCCTTCCGCGCGGACGAGTTCGGGATAGGCCGCGCCCATTTCGGCGACGAGAACAGGCGCGAGACGCGCCATGAGCGGCCCCTTGGCGCCGAGATTGTGGGCGTAGCGCATGGCGCGCCGCATGATGCGGCGGAGCACATAGCCGCGGCCCTCGTTCGAGGGCGTGACGCCGTCGGCGATGAGAAACGAAGACGCGCGCAGATGGTCGGCGATGACGCGATGCGCCGGCCTGTCGTCGCCTTCCGCCTTTCGTCCCGTCAGTTCGACCGAGGCGTTGATCAGCGACCGGAAGAGATCGGTGTCGTAGTTTGAAAAGACGCCCTGCATGATCGCCGAGATGCGCTCAAGCCCCATGCCGGTGTCGATCGAGGGCTTCGGCAAATTCGTCTCGCGCCCGTCCGGATGGCGCTCGAACTGCATGAAGACGAGGTTCCAGAATTCAAGGAAGCGATCGCCGTCCTGATCGGGGCTTCCGGGCGGGCCGCCTTGGAGCCTCTCGCCCTGATCGATGAAGATTTCCGAGCACGGCCCGCAAGGGCCAGTGTCGCCCATCGCCCAGAAATTGTCGCTCGTCGGTATGCGGATGATGCGCGCCTCGGGAAGGCCGGCGATTTTCCGCCACAGCGCAAAGGCGTCATCGTCGGTGTGGTAGACGGTGACGGTCAGGCGCTCGGGCTTGAGGCCGAAATCTTTCGTGACGAGCGTCCAGGCGGCCTCGATCGCTCCTTCCTTGAAATAATCTCCAAAGGAGAAATTGCCGAGCATTTCGAAAAAGGTGTGGTGGCGCGCCGTATAGCCGACATTGTCGAGGTCGTTGTGCTTGCCGCCGGCGCGCACGCATTTCTGCGAGGATGCGGCGCGAACGTATGGCCGCTTCTCGGCGCCGGTGAAGACGTTCTTGAACGGCGCCATGCCGGCGTTGACGAAGAGCAAAGTCGGGTCGTTATAGGGAACGAGCGGCGCCGACGGCGTCACCGTGTGGGAGCGCTTGGCGAAGAATTCGAGAAAGCCCGAACGGATGTCTTTCAGCGAATGCATGGTCAAATCCCATCGCCCGTCGCGGGCCCAACACGCTCAAGACGCGCCACATATAGGCGGCCGGTTTCCATAGAGAACCCGACGCCGTGGGTAAAGCGCATCTGAGGGCGCCGCACTTTGGCCGCTCACCCGCAACTCCCGCGCTTCTCCGGCCAGCGAATCAGACGGTTCGCCGGCGGGCTCCACGGTTTCCTTATCTTGGCCTGTTTGATAAGCTTGATGAGAAAAGGGAGGAAACAACGTGAGAAACATTAGAACAGCAATGCCTATGTTGTTCGTGATGATATCGTCTGTTGTCGGTCTGCTGCCTGTCGCCACTGCAGCATCGCCGACCAACGAAGCGACCGAGTTGCTGAAGGATCTCAAGCCCAACGCGAAACGAGCGTTCAACGAGTATATTGGCGAAGATCGGGCCAAAGCGTTCGCCGTCTCAGTCAACGGGGATTTCTTTGGGTTCGGCATCAGGCACCACTCCCTGGAAAACGCGAAGGCGGAGGCCGTGGGCGAATGCGAGTCGGCCGCCAGCGGGCCCTGCAGGATCATCCATTCCCGAGACCGTTCGTTCCCCTCGCTGTCGAACGGCGCGAAGCTCTCCGATGAGGCATGGGTGTTTTTCACCCAAGTCTACGCGGAGCTGCCTTTCCCAAGAGCGTTCGCCGTCGGGCCCCATTCATGGGGGGCGGAATGGTCGCTTCAGTCTATCTCCGCCGTTGAGACCTCCGCACTGCAGCTTTGCGAACAGGAAGCTCTCGACACGGCGCGTATTGTTCCGGGACCTTGTCGCCTCATCGACCGGAATGGCTCGCTGGTCGACTAGAGAGGGCCAGCCCAGCGCGCGATCGACGGAAAGCAAGCGCTCGTTTGGAGCGGCGGCGTTAAGAGGTCGACCGACATAGAAAAGCCGCGCGCCAGCTGCAGCGCCGTGATTCTACATAGGTTTGCCCGAACCCGCCGTAGCAGCGCAGCCCTCGCCTATTTCGTCATGCAGAAGACGTTGAGCTTGTTGCCGTCGGGATCGCGGAAATAGCCGGCGTAGAACGCCTCGCCGCGCGGGCCCGCCGGGCCTTCGTCCTTGGCGCCGAGGGCGATCGCCTTCTTGTAGATGCGATCGACCGTTTTCGGGCTGTCGGCGGCAAGCGCCACCATGACGCCGTTGCCGACGGACGCGGCCTTCTTGTCGAAGGGCTTGATCACGCCGAGGCTCGGCTCCTTCATCGACTTCCCCCAGGCGATGAAATTGTCGCCTTCCATGACGCGCTTGGCGCCCATTTCAGCGAACAGCTGATCATAGAATTCGGCGGCATTCTTGATGTTGTTGGTGCCGAGAGTCACATAGCCGATCATTTGTCTTCTCCAGGTTGAAGGTTGCAGGTTGAAGGCTGCGGAAGGTCGGCCGTGAATCACTGTCTTGCGATCCGACGACGCGTGGAAATCTGCGGTGCGTCTGTCGGGTCGCGATGGAGCAAATCGCACATCGAACAATCCAGCGCCAAACTCATATCCAGCAACTGGTCCGTCGTCATTCGTCGCAACTTTCGCTCCCATCTGCTGACCGAGATCTTCTTGTGGCCGATTTGCGAGGCCAACTGATCTTGCGAGAGGCCTCGAAACTCACGCCATGAGCGGATGTGATTCGAACCTTTCGATTCTTGGCCCACAGCTTTTTCCGTTCTGCGGCTTCGCTGGATAGGGGCGGAAGCGAATTCTCACCCCTCCGCCGCCTCTGGCGCGTCGTCGCCGGCGAGCATTTCATCGGCGACCAGGCCGGAATTGGCGCGGATCTGCGCCTCGATCGCCGCAGCGACGTCGGGATTGGCTTTGAGAAACTCCTTGGCGTTTTCGCGGCCCTGTCCGATGCGCTCGCCGTTATAGGAGAGCCAGGAGCCCGATTTCTCGACGACATTCGCCTTGACGCCGAGATCGATGAGCTCGCCGGTCTTCGAGATCCCCTCGCCATACATGATGTCGAATTCGACCTGCTTGAAGGGCGGCGCGACTTTGTTCTTGACGACCTTGACCCGCGTCTGGTTGCCGACGATTTCCTCGCGGTTCTTGAGCGCCCCGATGCGGCGAATGTCGAGCCGGACCGACGCGTAGAATTTCAAGGCGTTGCCGCCCGACGTGGTCTCGGGCGAGCCGAACATGACGCCGATCTTCATGCGGATCTGATTGATGAAAATGACCAGCGCGTTCGACTTGGAAATCGAGCCGGTGAGCTTGCGCAAAGCCTGGCTCATCAGCCGCGCCTGCAGACCGGGGAGCTGATCGCCCATTTCGCCTTCGAGCTCCGCGCGGGGGGTGAGCGCGGCGACGGAATCGATGATCAAGACGTCGATCGCGCCCGAACGCACCAGGGTGTCGGCGATCTCGAGGGCCTGCTCGCCGGTGTCGGGCTGGGAGATCAGGAGATTGTCGAGATCGACCCCGAGCTTGCCGGCGTAAATCGGATCAAGCGCGTGCTCGGCGTCGATAAAAGCGGCGACCCCGCCGGTCTTCTGGGCTTCCGCGGCGACCTGGAGCGCCAAGGTGGTCTTGCCGGAACTTTCCGGCCCGTAGATTTCGGCGATGCGGCCCCTCGGGAGTCCGCCGATGCCGAGCGCGATGTCGAGGCCCAAGGAGCCGGTCGAAATGGCGGCGATCTCGACCACTTCTCGGTCGCCGAGCTTCATCACCGAGCCCTTGCCGAAGGCCTTGTCGATCTGCGAGATCGCCGCCTCCAAGGCCTTCCTTTTATCCACGCCCTCGACCTCCACCACCCTCAAATTCGCGCTTCTGATCACCAGTCGCCTCCGTTGCCTTATGGGTCAAACCCCGTCAAGGACGGTCTCGTACCTCTTTTGTTCTCACATGGCAAGGCACTATAAGTGGTTGTTTTTCAAAGCGATCACGCGAGCCGTTCCAGCAACGTTCTTTCTCGTGTGTGAGACGCCGGCGGCGTCAATGGAGAAGTATGCGTCACCCAATCTTCAGGGGCGCCGATTAGTTCAGAAATTGCGCCTTTTCTCAAGAAACGGCGCCTTATTAGCCGTCTGCACCCGCATTAAGCGATGCGCCCGCGCCTGAAGCCTCCCATCATTCCGGCCATCAGGAGGCCTGCAACGAATCCGCCGACATGGGCGCCGTAAGCGATCCCGCCCTGTTCGCTCTCGGCGGTCGTCGCGACCGCGCCGACGCCGGCGGCGAGCTGGAGCGCAAACCACAGGCCGAGCGCGACAAAAGCCGGCACCGGCGCCACCGACCGGCCCAGCAGCACATGGACCCGCGCTTTCGGAAAAAACAGAAGATAGGCGCCGAGGACGCCGGCGATGGCGCCCGATGCGCCGACATTGGGGAGCGTCGAATTGGGATCGAGGGCGTATTGGGAGAAAGTCGCAATCACCCCCGACACGAGATAGAAGGCGAGAAAGCGCAAGCGCCCGAAGCGGTCTTCGACATTGTCTCCGAAGATCCAGAGATAAAGCATGTTGCCGAGAAGATGCGCCCAGCCGGCATGCATGAACATGGCGGTGAGAAGGGTCGGCGCTTCCCCCCAGGGATCGGCGTTGAACCGCGACGCGGTGAACGCCCATTGCCGGACGAACGCCTCGCCGCCGACGAGTTCGAGATAGAAGACCGCGGCGTTCGCGGCGATCAGCGCATAGGTGAGGATCGGGAACCGTTTTCGTCCGGTGTTGTCGTCGCCGATCGGAACAACCATCGCGATGTCTCCTTCACACGCTCATCGGCGCCAGAATAAGCTTCCAGCGCCAGAGGCTCCAGACCGCGTAGAGGCCGGCCGCGGCGAAGAGGACGTAGTGGCCCTTGCGCCACACCGACCAGCCCGACGATGTCAGGACGGGCACGGAGCATAAAGCGGCGAGTGCGCCTCCGGCGGCCGCGGCCATGGCGGAGTAGCGCGAAAGCACGACGCTTTGCGGCGGCCAGCCCTGCGCCTGCAATTCGGCGAGTTCCATGGCGCCGACCGCCGCTGTCGTCCAGGCGATCAGCCCGACGAACGCAAGCCAGAGCGCCGCGGAGCCGAGATGGGCCAGCGCAAGGATCTTTCCCGCGCCGCTCGTCGGGACATCGCGGCCGGCGCGCCGCCACAGTCCGAGAAACGCCGCGAGCGACAGGAGGGCGACCGCGCCGAGGGCGGAATTGAAGCTTTGCGAAGAGGCGAGGAAAGAGGCCCGCTCGGCGGTGTCCGTGCCGAGGCCGCCGGAGATGCGGAGCGGACGGCCGTTGTCGTCGCGATAGAGGAAGATCCCGTCGTCGCCCCCGTCGCTCCAGTAATCATCCGATGTCGGATAATATCGCCTCGTCGCGCCTGAGGCGGTCACGGCGATCGCGCCGTCCTCCCTGGCGACGATTGTGATGTCCTGACCGAGCGCGGCGATGCTCTCGAATTTCGAGTGGACGCGGCGATTGCCGATATAGAGGCCGGCGATGGCCCTGGCCCGCGCTTTTGCGGCGTCATCGGCCGCCGGCCATTTCGAGACGTAGGAATTCGTCCCCGCCCATTGCTCGATGATGGCGCGCGAGAGCGCGTCGGGCAACCGCGGAGTCTCCGCGCCGTTGACGACGACGAGAACGCCGATCCCGAGATCCGGGACGATGGTCAGATCGCTGATGAATCCCGACAGCGTGCCGCCATGGCCATAAGTCTTGTGACCGGCGATTTCAGCCTCCATGAAGCCGTGGGCGAAATCCGGCGCCGCGGGGCGATCGTTGAAATGCCTCGTGCGCATGAGCGCAAATCCTTCCGGCGAAATCAGCGGGCGCTCTCCGGCGCGGCCTTCTTCAAGGAAAAACCGGATCCATTTCGCCGCGTCGCGGCCGCTCAAGGAAACCGCGCCGGCGGGATAGATCGGGTCAAGTCCGTCATGCGCCATGACCGCAGGCGCCCCCGCGTCGAGCTTGTGCGGGGCGGCGATGCGCGCGTCGAGCGCGGGATCGTTGTAGCGCCTGCCCGATGCGCTTTCCGGATCGTGGAGAACCGTCGAATCCATGTCGAGAGGGGCAAGAATCTCGGTACGGACGAACTCGTCGTAGGGAACGCCGGTCACGTCCTCGACGATGAGCGCGGCGATATCGGTTCCCCAGTTGGAATATGAGGTGCGCTCGCCGGGCGGCGCGACGCGCGTCGGCGCATGACGCTTCAGCGCCTCAGCCATCGAACGGCCTTTCCGGCTCTCGAAAAAGTCTCCGAACGTGTCCTCGAAGCCGGCGCGATGGGCCATGAGATCGTTCAAGGTGACCGGCGCGCCGAAAGCTTCCGGGATCTCGATCGATTTCAGGTATCGATTGACGTCGACATCGAGATCGACCTCGCCCCGTTCCCGGAGCATCATGATCGAGACCCACACGAAAGTTTTCGAGACCGAGGCGATGCGGAACAGCGTTTCAGGCGTTGCGGCTTCGCCGCTGTCGATGTTCGAAACGCCGTAGGCTTTGACGAAATCTTTGTCCGGCGTCGCGACCGCGATCATCAGGCCGGGGGGATAGCGATCGGCCATCGCGGCGGCGACATAGCCGTCTATGAAGCGCTCGAGCTCGGCCGGATCGCGCCGGGATGGATCGCCCGGCGGCAGCAGGTCTTGCGCCGCCGCCGAAACCAAGACCGCTGCGGCGAACACCGCCGCGCCCAGGAACACTCGCACCCCTTGCCCCCGTCTCACGCACGCAAGACTAGAGCGGCGGCGCCGCCAGGCCAATCGACTCAGCACGTCCCGGCGCAGCGAACTTGCTAACCGGTTGATGTTTCAAGTGTCGTCGGCGTTGCGCCGGGCATATTCGGGCGTGCTAGACTCAGGCCTGCCCCGCACGTCGCACCAGGGAAAGACCGATGCCCCGATTCATCCTCGCAATCCTTGCGCTCATCCTCCTGCTCGCGGGGATACTGATCGTCGCGCCCGGCCTAATTCCGGTAAAGGCCTACAAGGGCCGGCTCGAAGCCGAAGCGAGCAAGGTCGCCGGGCGCGCCGTCACCATTGGCGACGATATTTCCTTCAAGCTTGTTCCAAAGACCGCGTTTCGGGCCACGGATCTTCAGATCGCCAACGCCGAAGGGTTCGACGATCCCTATCTTACGCATGTCAAAGCGGCCGACATCGGCGTCAAACTCTTCCCGCTGTTGTCCGGCTCGATCCAGATCGATCGTTTCGTGCTGACTGAGCCGGACATTCGGCTTGCGCGGAACAGGAACGGCGACGTCAATTGGAATCTCGCGAAGTCTGAGCGGTCCGACCGCCAGGGCTCCGAGCCGCGCGAGCTCAAGCTGGGCGATGTGCGCATCGTCGACGGGAAAGCGGCCTTCGCCGACGGCGCGTCCGGCAAAAGTTACCGCTTTGACGACATCGATCTCGCGGTGAGGCTCGACAGCCTCGCCGAGCCGCTCGAAGTCGACGGAACCCTCCGCTTCGAGGGCGCGCCGTCGTCGGTCAAGCTGGTGCTGACCAGCCTGTCGAAGATTCTCGACAAGGAGCCCGCGAACCTCAAGCTCGATCTGAAGCTTGGGGACGCGACCGCCGGGGCCGATGTCGTGGTCGAGACCGCTGACGCGCTCGCCTATTCAGGACCTATGTCGCTCAATGCGCCGGACCTTCCGGCCTTCGCACGACTGCTCGGGGCGAAAATCGAAGATGGGCCGGGGTTCGACAAGCTATTGGTTGAGGGATCGGCGACCGGAGGCGCGAATTCGCTCAATCTTGCCGCTGCGAAAGTCGGCTTCGACGCGATCGACGCGACCGGAGACATTGGCCTCGCCTGGGGCGGCGCGCGGCCGAAGGCGTCCGGGCGGCTTGAAACGTCTTCGCTCGATTTGCGGCCCTATCTCCCGCCGCCGAGCCAGGGCGCCAAGGGGTTCCCGGCCTGGTCGGAAGCGAAAATCGATTTCGCCAGCCTCCGGAATATCGACGCCGATCTCGACCTCTCCGCCGACAAGATCTTCCTCAACGATCTCGAATTCGGCGAGAGCGAGCTCAAACTGAAGATCGAGGACGGCCGCATGGTCGCCGACCTGCCGACGCTCGGCATGTATGGCGGCGCGGCGTCGGGACAGCTCGTCGTGAATGCGCGGCAAGCAACGCCCGCCATCACAGGCAAATTCGACGCCGGTTCAGTGCAGGCGCAGCCATTCACCATGGACCTCATGAAGACCGACCGCCTTCTGGGGCTCGGCGGATTCAAGCTCGATTTCTCCGCGAGCGGTTCAAGTCAGGCGGCGATCATGCGCACCCTCGACGGCAACGGCGGATTCGACGTCGCCGACGGGGCGATCAAAGGCGTCAATCTGGCAAAACTTGCGCGCACAATCGACGAAATCCGCCAGGGCGGGATCAACCCGTCGGCGATCGCCGGCGCCATCGCAGCGGCGCAGCAGCCGGACGAGAAGACGGACTTTTCCGAATTGCTGTCGGCGTTTGCGATCGCCGACGGTCAGGTCGCCGCTCCGACGATCAACCTCAAAGGCCCGTTCATCACTATGACCGGGGTCGGCGACATCAATTTGCCCGGCCAACGGCTCGATCTCCGGCTTGCGCCGAGAGCAACGACCACCATCGACGGACAAGGCGGACGCGCAATCGCCATTCCCGTCCGCGTCACCGGCACCTTCGCAAAGCCGAAGCTGTCGATCGACCTCGAAGCGCTTCTGCGCGGTCAACTTGAGGGCGGGCTTCGCGACTTCTTCAACAAGGCCTTTCAGAAGAAGGAGGGCACGGACGGCGAGGCGACTGACGCCGAGGCGGAAGAGACGACGCCCGAATCCGCGGCCCGCGACATTCTGAAAGGCGTCCTCGGCGGCGGCAAGGAACCGTCCGCCGAAAGCGAAGAGCCCGACGGCGCCCAATCCACGAGCGATCCCGCTGCTCCCGAAACGATTCTCAATGACGCGCTTAAGGGAATTTTCGGCGGCAAGCCGAAACCGGCGACGACGCCAGCGGCCGAGGAGACCCCCGCGCCGCCTGCTGAGGCCACCCCTCCCGTTGAGGCCGCGCCTCCCGCTGAGGCCGCGCCTCCCGCTGAGGCCGCGCCCGCTCCGCAGGAACCCCAAGAGCCGGAAAGCGCCGGTTCGGAACCGCAATAACTTTGGTTGGCGCAAACCGCGTTCTGTTGAAAATTCGCGCCGAAACGCCGCGCAAAAAACTCGCTGCCGGGCTAGCAGCCTGTCGCGAACAGGGTACATATAGCGCTCTTTGGCGGTCGACGCACTAAATGTAGAGGTGGCGCGAACAGCGCCGTTGATCCGCCGTCATGGCGTTTTGGCGCCGAAAGCAAAGGTCGGCGATGCGGCGGTCGCTCCAGAGGCGCAAGGGCTGGCCTACACTCGTCCAAGGCGCGGCGCTTTCGGCATTGGCCGTCGTCGCCGCGACCGGCGTCCTCCAGTTTCCGGCTTTCGCCCAGGATCTCACCGCTGCGACGATCGTCGAGCGACTGGACCCGATGTTCGCGGCGGCGCTGCTCGCCGGCGCTGTCGCCGCTGCGGCGGTCATCTGGGCGGCGCGCGTCTCGGCGGCCTCGCGCTCTCAGTCGGTCACCTGGTCGAACCGTCTCGCTGAAATGGAGGCGAGCCTCGAAAAGTCAGAAGCCGTCCTTTCCGCGCATCCCGGACTGGTGCTGGTCTGGGAGGATGATTATGCGGCGGTGGAGAACGGCTGGGGGGCGCCCAGAATCCTCGGCGGTCCGGCGGCGCTCGCCTCGCTGATGTCGTTCTCCAAGGACGACGGCGGAAGTTTCGCCTCCCCCGCCGACCGCCTGCTTGAAGCGCTCGGCGATCTCCCGGTCGAAGACGACTCCGCGGCAGGAGAGGTCAAGAAATTTCGCGAACGTGTGCGCGAATTGCGCGCCCACGGAATTCCGTTCTCCGGGTCGCTCGTCACCTCGGAAGGCCGGGCGATCGAGGCCGATGGGCGCGTCGCGGGCGGACAGGTCGCCTTATGGCTGACCGATCCGGCCGTCAGGATGGCGGAAGACACAGGCATTCTCGGCAAGGTCCATGAGCGGACGACCGATCTGCACGGCGCCTTCGCTTTGATCGAGCGCGCGCCGATGCCGGCCTGGCGAAGAAACGCCGACCTGACGCTCGCCTGGGTCAACAAGGCCTATGTCGACGCTGTCGAGGCGGCGAGTGCGGCAGTCGTGCTCAAAAACCAGATCGAACTCGATCCGGCTGCGGTCAAAGTCGCCGAAAAGGCCGCCGGCGATCGTCGGCCGGCGGAGGGCCGCATCATCGTCAATATCCGCGGCGAACGCCGCGTCTTGCGGATCAACGAAATCCCGATGCATTCGGCCGGCGACGCAGCGCTCGGCGGCTTTGCTGCCGACATCAGCGACCTCGACAAAGCGCGCGGCGACCTGAAGAGTCAGGCCGAAGCGACGCGTCGCACCCTCGACCGCATTCCGGTCGCGGTTGCGCACTTCAATGCGTCGCAGTCGCTCGCCTATCACAACGACGCATTCGCTTCGTTATGGGGCCTCGACGAGGCTGAGCTCGCCGCCGGTCCGACGCATGGCGAATTGCTGGACGAGCTCCGGCACGCCGGCAAGCTTCCCGAGCCTGACGATTATGCGGCGTGGAAGGCCGGCCAGATGCGACTCTACAGCCGCGGCGGCGCTTCCGACGCCGATCCCGATCCGGCCGAGGCCTGGCACCTGCCCGACGGACGCACGCTGAAAGTCGCTGCGGCGCGCCATCCGCTCGGCGGGGCCCTCGTTGTTTTCGAAGACGTCACCGAAAGGCTGGCGCTCGCCGCCCGTTACAACACTCAGATCAACGTCCAGCGCGCCACATTGAACAATCTCGCCGAGGGCGTTGCGGTCTTCGGGGGAGACGGGGCGCTTCGTCTCCACAACACCGCCTTCCAGAAGCTGTGGCGGCTCGACGCCGAACTGCTCGCCGAGCGGCCGCATGTCGATCGCATCCTCTCGGCGATCAATCCCCTCCTGGTGCGCGGCGGCGACATCCTCTCCGACATCAAGCGGCGCATGACGTCGATGACGCCGGAGGACCGCACGCCGACATCGGGCGCGCTGATCGCTCTCGGCGACGGACGGTCGGTCTCGCTCGGCGCCCTCCCGCTTCCCGACGGGGCGACGCTTCTTCACGCGCTCGACGTGACCGATACCCGCGAGAGGGAGAAGGAACTCAAGGAGCGCAACGCCTTCCTCGAGGACATCGATCGGCAAAAGTCGAAATTCGTCGATCATGTCTCCTACCAGCTGAGGACGCCGCTCGCCACCATCATCGGCTTCGCCGAGATGCTCGACGATCAGATGTTCGGTATGCTGAACGACCGGCAGAAGGACTATGTCGCAAGCATCCTGTCCGCATCCAATCATTTGCGCGATCTGATCACCGACATCATCGACCTCGCCGCGATCGACGCTGGCAAGATGACGATCGACAGCGAAGCTGTCGACCTGCGAGAGCTGCTTGAAAACGCCGCGACCTACGCGGCGCTCAAGGCCGAAGACACGCAGGTCGCGCTCAGCGTCGATTGCCCGCGCGACATCGGCGCGATCAACGCCGATTCGAAACGCTTGAAGCAGGTGCTGTTCAACCTTCTGTCGAACGCGTTCGCCTATACCGGCGCCGGCGGAAAAGTCGTTCTCGGCGCCGACCGCGCGCCGGGACTGGCGCGTATCTGGATCGCCGATACCGGCCGCGGCGTCTCGCCGGAGGATCAGGCCAAGGCTTTCGACCCATTCGAAAGTCGCGGGCCGAGCGCCGGGGCCGGAATCGGTCTTTCGCTTGTGCAAAAATTCATCAGTCTGCACGGCGGCTGGGTGCGCATGGAATCCGAGCCGGCGCGCGGCACGCGCGTCACCTGCTATCTCCCCGCGCACGCCGCGCAGGCCGCCGATGCGGCCGCCGGCCGCCAGACCCCGGTCAAGGCCGAGGCGCGGACCGCCCGCGCGCGCCGGCGCCGCGAGGCGGGAAGAAAACCGCACGCGCAGGCCGCGGAGTAGGGTCCGATTTTCCGATTGCGGATGATCGGCTTTCCGCTTTGTCATGACCGCCGTCTTTCGCTTTTGCTCGCCGCGCGTCGCACACCGTGTTATGGCCTCGCGCGCAATCATGGAGGAATTCATGCGCTCGCAGATCGCCCTCGCAGCCCTCGCGATTTTGACCGCGGCGGCCTGCGGCAAGAAAGAGAAGGCGGCGCAAGCGCCTGATGCGGCCGCGCCCGAGGCTGCCGAGTCCGACGCCTCTGTGGCGGCGCCGAGTGAAGCGGCTGAAGCGCCGGCTGGATTCCCCAAGCCGACCGCAAGCTACAAGGCCGTCTATCAGGCGGACATGGATGAAGCCGGAGTGAAGGACATCACCATGGAGGTCGGCGGCGGCAAGAAGCTCCGCTTCGAGATGCCGCATATGGATGCGGGAAAGGCCGCTGAGGGTCAAAAACTGGTCGGCGTCTTCGACGACGTCGCCAATCGCTCGCTGATGTATGTCGAAGGCCCCGGCGCCGCGCCCGTCGCCGTCGTCATTCCGACCAACGAGGATATGTTCGACACGTTTCTCGACTGGGCGGCCGAGGACCCATCGACTCTGACGCGGGTCGGCTCGGACAACATCGCCGGTATGAATTGCGAGATCTGGGAAGCGCCGGGCGAAGGCGACGATCCTGCGCGTCAAGCTTGCCTCACCCGCGACGGGATTATCCTGCGCGGCGGGGATGTCGGCGACTCAACGCCCGATCTGCTTGCTCGCTCCGTCGACAAGGGAGCGGTCAACGCGGCGCGCTTTGGCGTCCCGCAGGGATTCGAAGTGATCGACCTGGCCCCCTGCCAGGAGCTGATGCAAGGCGCCGCGGCGGCGGCGCAATCGGGGAAAATGCCCGACATGGCGGCGATGTCGAATTGCCAGGCGCTGGCGATGAAGGCCGCGGCGGTGTTCGGCGGGCTTCAGGACTGAGGATCGGCGGCGCAATACGCGCTTGCCGCTTTTGCGCCGCTTTCCTCCGGTTTAGTGTCGCGTGATGTCGATTGCGTTTCTTGCGATTGTCGCGTCGCTGAGCGGAGCTCCCGCGGACGAAGCAGGCGCCGATCCTCAGTATCAGGATTGCATCGAGCGCATCTCCAGGGACATCTCTGACGGCCGCGCCTACGCCGAGCAATGGCTGGGCCTCGGCGGCGGGGCGCCCGCCCTCCACTGCCTCGCCGTCGCCGATCTCGCCGCAGGCTTCCCGCGGATGTCGGCGATGCGGCTCGAGGAGCTTGCGGCGCGGACCGACGCCGGCGAGGATATGGTCCGCGCACGGATTTTCTCGCAGGCGGCGCTGGCCTGGCTGGAAGCGGAAGCGCCCGACGATGCGGAGCGGGCGCTCAACGCCGCTCTCGCCCGCGCGCCGGACTCCGGCGAATTGCAGCTTACCGCCGCCAAGGTCTACGCCGCACAGGAAAAGCAGCAGGCGACCATCGATGCGGTCAATGCCGCGGAGGTCGCCGGCTTCGCTTCCGCCGACGGTTACGTCCTGCGCGCCCGCGCCCGGATTGCGCTCGCCGATCATCGTGGGGCTGCGGACGACGTGGTCGCGGCCCTGAAGCTCGAACCGACGCATCTCGACGCCCTCGTGCTCCGCGGCGAGCTCTTCGAACACGGCATCGACATCGACGCGGATTACGTTCCGACGAACTGACGGCCGGCTTAGAGCATTGGGCGCTTAATCGAAATCGCCCGCTGCTCTAGGTTCGTTAGTGGTCGCGCCGGTCCTGCGAAAAACCGGATTCCACTTTTTCGCCCGGCGCTCCAGGTCACGGCGTTGTGAAAAACCGTGCGCGGACGGACGCCCTTGTATTGTTTAGGCTGAGAGGCGCGGCGCGCTCCGGGTCACCCCCCCCGACCCGCGTGCGTCGTTGGGCGCCCGCGTTGATGGGCGCAAGGGCCGCCGGCGCGCTCGCGCCCGCTTTGCCGGCGGCCCCTGTTTTCCACAAACGATTCCCCCGCTCCGCGCCGAATCATGGCGAAGTGTTAGCGAAATCTTAATCGCGTCGGCGGCCGGTAGACGGCGCAGAGAAAGGGGCGGCCTCAGCCCCCAGGTGATCGAGATGACGGAACCGGCGCGACCGGCGGTTCACGACCTTCAGGCGATGGCGCAGTCCGTCGCGCTGGCGCCGCGTCGAATACGGTCGCGGTTTTCGCGCGCCGCCCGGCTCGACCTCATTGACCGCCTTTCGCGATGGGCCGGCGGCGGGCTCGCGCTTATCGCCGGCGTCGCGATTTTCATCGCAGTCTCGGCCGGCCGCGTATTTCCCTTCCGCGCGATCATCTGGACAGTTTTGATGATCGCCGCGCTCGCGGCCTCGCGCCGCCTGCTTCGTCAGTTCCGCTTCGGCGAGCGCAGTTCGGCGCATCCCTTCAGATGGCGTGCCAATTACACTTCGGCTCTCGCCGTCTTGAGCGCCGCATTCGGGGCGGGCGCTGTGATCGTCCTCCCCGCCGGAGCCCCCGATCCGCTGGTCGGCCGTTCGCTGGGGCTGTTCGTCGCCGCGATAGTCGGCGCCGCGGCGGTCCACGCTCCACATGGGCGCACGGCGGCCGCCGCATGTCTTCCGGGCGCCGTCTTCATCGTGTTCGCCGCCTGGCGAACTGGAGGCGCAGGGGCGACGCTTTGGACCGCCGGCCTGGCGGCGGTTGGAGCGGCGGGCGTATTTCTCTTCAATCGGTACCTGCGCGAACTCGCCATCAGGCGCTTTCCGAGAAGCGCGCTCAATCGCGCGGCGCGACAAGCCGCCTTCGCTGCCGGCGCAAAGCAGTCCGCCAGCGGTTAGGGCGGCGGGCCAGAAAATCGGTTTCCTGCTTTGCCTCGCCGCGCTATGACGCGCGACAAGAAGCCCTGCGCGCCGGTCGGGCGCGCCATGGCGTAATTGATCCGGAACGCATCGCGCGCCCAGCGGCCGCCGGACTGGGGGCTGCCGGACCGACGCGAGGCGCCGGCGGGAGGATCGACCATGGCAGAGGGATTTCAGTCGACGGCCGACGAGGCCGCGCTCCGCGACGTGCTCGCGCTCGCCAAGAAGGAAAAGGTCGGCGATTTCGATGCGAGGGGCGAGCCAAGCCCCGCCTTTGCAAGCTATGTCACGCAGCTTGTCCGCTTCGCCACCGGCGAAGATCGTATCTGGGAGGATCGGCAAGAACTTCTGGCGCGCGCGAAAGCCGCCTGGGCGGCGAGCGCAGTCAGGTCGCCCGGCGAGCATCTCGTCAAGTTGAGGGTTGCGGAGGCGCCCGATTGGCGCCAGTCGCGACTCGTCCTCGACATCGTGACCGACGACAGGCCGTTCCTGGTGGATTCGGTGACCGCCGCGCTTAACGAAGCCGGCAAGCCGGTATCGTTTTTCGCCAATGCGGTGATCAGCTGCGCGCGGGACGCCAAGGGGCGGCGCATCTGCGACGGCGGCGCACTGCGCGAATCGATGATCCATGCGGAAATGGATCCGCCGCTCGGCGAGGACGAAGTTCAAAGGCTCGAAGCGGAGCTGCGGCGCGCCCTCGATGACATCGCGCATTCGGTCGACGACTGGGAAGCGATGAAATCGCGGCTCGCCTCCGCCTTCGCCCAGCTCGAACGCGCGCGCCCGGCCGGCATGTCGCGCGAAGATCAGCGCGAGGCCGTCGAATTTCTCAAATGGCTGTGGGACGACCGTTTTTGCTTCCTCGGCGTAAGACGCTATCGATGCGCGCTCGCCGACGGCAAAATGGCGTTTGAGCACGACGAGACGGGCGATCTCGGAATCCTCCGCGACGCCGACCGTCGCATCCTGAAGGGGACCTTCTCGGAGGGCGGCCATCTTTCGCCGGCGGTTGAGGAATTCATGCGCTCGGGCGAGCCGATACTCGTCGCCAAGGCGAACGCCAAGTCGCTGGTCCATCGCCGAGCCTACATGGACTACATCGGAGTCAAGACATATTCCGTTGACGGAAGAGTGACCGGCGAGGAGCGCTTCGTCGGCCTGTTCACCGCCGTCGCCTATAACCGGCCGGCGTCCGACATTCCCCTGCTGCGCGCCAAGGTGGCGCGCGTCTCGGAGGTCGCCGGCTTCCAGCCGGGCGGCCACAACGAGAAGGGGCTGCAGAACATTCTCGAGACCTTCCCGCGCGATGAAATGTTTCAGATCGACGTCGAGGCGTTGCGCGAGACGGCGCTCGGCATCTTGAGGCTCTACAAACGGCCCCGGCCCAAGCTCTTCCTGCGACGCGACCGGTTCGACCGCTTCCTGTCCGCCCTCGTCTATATTCCGCGCGACCGCTACAATTCGTCGTTGCGAGCCGACATCGGAGATTTTCTCGCCTCGACGTTCAACGGGCGGGTCTCGGCTCACTATCCCTGGTTCGGTGAAGCGGCGCTCGTCCGCGTTCATTTCATCATCGGCCTCGATCCCGGAGCGCCGCTTGGCCCCAGCCTCCCCGAACTCAACGCGCGGCTGCGCGCCATGTGCCGCAACTGGAGCGACGATCTCCGCGATGCGCTGCGCGAAGAGAATGAAGGCGCCGTTCCGACCGACATCCTCGCGCGCTACGGCGAGGCGTTTGACGCCGCCTATCGCGAGGATTCGTCGGCGCAGGAGACGCTGTCGGACATCCGCGTCATGCAGGGGATGGGCGCAGGCTTCGCGCTGCGGGTCTTCCGCGGGGCCGACAATCCGAAGAACGCGGTCCGCATCAAGATTTACAACCGCGGCGGGCCGAAACGTTTGTCGTCGCTCATTCCAACCTTCGAAAATCTTGGCCTGAGCGCGATCCACGAGTACGGCTACGAAGTCGCCCCGCAAGGCAGCGAGCTCATCTGGATCCATGATTTTTGCGCCGAGGAGAAGCTGGGCCGCGACATCGCCATAGACGAAGTCAACGATGCGCTCGAGGAGGCGATGGTCGCCGCCATGGACGGTCGCGCCGAGGATGACGCCTTCAACGCCCTCGTCGTCGCCGCCGGCCTCAATTGGCGCGAGGCGTGGGTTTTGCGCGCCGCAGCCAAATATCTTTTGCAGGCCGGCTTCCAGTTCTCGCAGCGCTACGTCGAGGAGGCGCTGGCAACACACCCAAAGATCGCGCGCGAGTTGATCGCCGTCTTTCATGCGCGCTTCAATCCCTCCGGCCCCTCCAACGCCGACCAGCGCATGCAGGAGGTCGCGAAGACGGAAGCGAGAGTGCTCGCAAGTCTTGAAGCCGTCGACAGTCTCGACGAGGACCGCATCATGCGGCGGATCCTCAATCTCTTCGCCGCGATCCTCCGGACCAATTATTATCAGAAGGCCGAGGGCGGCGGCTTCAAGACCTATATTTCCTTCAAGATCGATTCATCGAAAGTCGAGGCGCTGCCCGAACCCCTTCCCTATCGCGAAATCTTCGTATGCGGACCGCGCGTCGACGGCGTGCATCTGCGCTTCGGGCCGGTGGCGCGCGGCGGACTTCGCTGGTCGGATCGGCGCGAGGATTACCGCACCGAGGTCCTCGGACTCGTCAAGGCGCAGCGCGTGAAAAATGCGGTTATCGTGCCGACCGGATCGAAAGGCGGATTCTATCCCAAGCAGCCGCCGGTCGGCGGCGACCGCGCGGCGATCTTCGAGGAGGGCCGCGAGGCGTACAAAACCTTCATTCGCGGCCTGCTCGATCTCACCGACAACATCGTCGGCGGCGTCGTGAAGTCCCCGCCGAACATGGTGCGTTGGGACGACCACGATCCCTATCTCGTCGTCGCAGCCGACAAAGGCACCGCGACTTTTTCCGACACCGCCAACGCCATATCGTCCGAATACGGATTCTGGCTCGGCGACGCGTTCGCGTCGGGCGGGTCCGCCGGTTACGATCACAAGGTCATGGGCATCACCGCGCGCGGCGGCTGGGAGGCGGTCAAGCGCCATTTCCGCGAAATGGGCAAGGACATCCAGAAAGAGCCGTTCACAGTGGTCGGCGTCGGCGACATGTCCGGCGACGTGTTCGGAAACGGCATGCTTCTGTCTCCGCAGACCCGCCTCATCGCTGCGTTCGACCATCGCGACATCTTCGTCGACCCCGAACCCGACGCTGCGAAGTCCTTCGCCGAACGCACGCGCATGTTCGCGCTGGCGCGCAGTTCCTGGCAGGATTACGACAGGAAGGCGATCTCGAAGGGCGGCGGCGTCTTCTCGCGCGGCGCAAAATCGATCCCCGTCACTGCGGAAATGAAGGCGGCCCTCGATCTCAGGGTCGACAAGACGACGCCGGCCGAACTCATGCGCGCGATCCTTACCGCGCGGGCCGAACTCATGTGGTTCGGAGGGATCGGAACCTTCGTCAAGGCGTCGCGCGAAACCAGCGCCGAAGCCGGCGATCGCGCCAATGAAGCGATCCGCATCGACGCGACCGAGCTCAAGGTGAAGGTGATCGGCGAAGGAGCCAATCTGGGGCTCACGCAGGCCGCGAGGGTTGAGTTCGCGCGCGCCGGGGGACGTCTCAACACGGACGCCATCGACAACTCCGCCGGCGTCGATTCCTCCGACCACGAAGTGAATATCAAAATCCTGCTCGCCGGCGCGATTGAGCACGCCGAACTGAAGCCGGAGGACCGCAACCCGCTTCTCGCCTCGATGACCGAGGACGTCGCCGCCCATGTGCTGCGTCATAATTACGATCAGACGCGCGCCATATCGATGATGGAGGCCACGGCGGCCGCCGATCTCGACGGTCATGCGCGGCTGATGGAGGCGTTCGAGCAGGATGGCCGTCTCGACCGCGCCGTCGAAGGCCTTCCGGACAAGGAAGAGATCGCCTCGCTGCGCGCGCGCAACGAGGGGCTGGTGCGACCCGATCTCGCGGTCCTCCTCGCCTACGCCAAGATGTGGCTGTTCGAAGCTCTGGTCTCATCGAAGGCCCCCGACGATCCGCTGCTCGAACGGGAACTCTTCGAATACTTCCCGGAACCGCTCCACCGCTTCAAAAATTCGATCGTCCGCCACCGTCTGCGCCGCGAAATCATCGCGACGCGGCTCGCCAACGAAATCGTCGACACCTGCGGCGCCAGCTTCCCCTATCGCGTGGTCGAACTGACGGGGGCGGGACCTGCGGAAGTCGCGCTCGCTTATGAAGCGGCGCGCCGGATCTTGAAGCTTGCGCAGTTCGCGGAAGCCGTCGACGCGCTTGATAATCAGGCCCCGGCCGCGCTGCAGATCGGGCTCTACAACGCAGCCTCGAACGTGATCCGCGATCAGCTCTACCGGATCGTCAGCGACGCGCAGGCAATGGCTCTGCTCGAGAAGCGCGGGCTCAAGGGCCTCCTGGAGCAGTACGAGGCCCCGGTCCGACAGTTCAAGGCTTCGCTCGATTCGATCCTGCCGAAGAACGCCATGAAGGCGCTCGAGGTCCGCTGCGCGCGTTTGAAGAAGGACGGCGCTCCTGCGGCGCTCGCCGAGGAGGCCGCACATTTCGTGGCCCTCGAGCGCGCCTTCGACGTCATCAATCTCGCGCACGAGACCGGCTGGTCGATTCCGGCGGCGGGAGCCGTCTTCTTCGCGGTCGGCCGCGCATTCGACATCGACGTCGCGCGCAACCAGGCGAAGCTCTCTCCGCCGCAGGAGCATTTCGACAGGCTCGCCGCACAGCGCCTCATCGAAGACCTCTCGCAGCGCCAGAGCGCGCTCGCCAAGAGCGTCATCGCCTTCGCCGGGGCGGAGCCGGCCGGTCCCTCCTCTTCCTGGCTGGTCAGCCTGCTGGTCCGCTGGCGGAAGTCCGGCGACCAGGCGATCGACGGCTATGGCCGCTTCGTCGCCGAGATCGAGCTCGGCAAGGGCGTGACCGTCGGCAAGCTCTCGCTCCTGAACAAGAAGCTCGCCGACATCGCAGAGCGGCTGGTGGCTGCGTAAAAGGCACGGCGGATTGACATGAACTGTACAGTACTGTACGGTTGAGAAATGGCCGCCGGCGCGAAGCGCATGAGAGGCGCCGAACAGGCGCGCAAAGAACTCCCCAGCCTCCTCGAAGCTGCGGAGCGCGGCGAGTCTACGGTGATCACCAAGCGCGGTAGACCGGTGGCGGCCATCGTGCCGATCAGCATATACAAAGAAACTGCAAAGCAGCTTTCGCTGCTTCCGCTGGCGGGAACCGGACGAGGCCTTTGGGGCCAAGACAGTACGAAAACCATTCGCGATATGCGCGACGAATGGGAGCGATAGGTCTCGAAAACCTTCCGGAGCAAGCGCTGCTCCTGGTCGACTCGTCTCCGATCATATACGTCCTGGAGAATCGGCCGGATTTTGCGCCGCGGTACAGTCGACTCTTCGAGGCGCACGAAGAGGGTCGGCTGCATCTGGCGATTACGACAGTGACCGTCGCCGAAGTCCTTACCGGACCGATGCGATCGGGCGACAAGGCTCTTGAACGCCGTTATCGAACGGTGATCGACAGCTGGCGAACGATTCCCTTCGATTTCGCGATTGCGGAGAGCGCGGCGCGGCTTCGCGCCTCGCTCAATTTCAAACTGCCGGACGCCATTCAGGCGGCGAGCGCGCTCGCGATCAACGCAGATGCGCTTGTCACCCACGATCGTGATTTTTCGCGCTTGAAGGCGCTCCGCATCATTTCGTGATCTCAGCGAATCGGGCGGCCGCGGGTCTCCGGAAGCAGCAGAAGGCCGATGACCAGCGTCGCCGCAGTGATGGCGACCGGATACCAGAGGCCGGCGTAGACGTTTCCAGTCGCGGCGACGATCGCGAAGGCGGTCGTCGGCAGGAATCCGCCGAACCAGCCATTGCCGATGTGATAGGGAAGCGACATCGAGGTATAGCGGATGCGCGCCGGGAATAGCTCGACAAGCAGCGCCGCCATCGGCCCGTAGCACATCGCGGTGATAGTCATGAGGAGGACGACGATGGCGACGACCAGCGGCCGGTTGATCGCGGCGGAATCGGCGGACGCCGGATAGCCGACCTCGGCGAGCGCGGCGGCGGCTTCCTTCTGGAAGGCGGCGATCGCAGCAGCGCGGGCCTCAGGCGCAAGACCGTCGGGATCGGGCGCGGCGATCGTCCGCACCCCAATGCGCATCTGCGCGGGGGCGCCGGGCGCGAGCGGTTCCGTCGCATAGGTGACGCTAGCGCGGGCGAGAAACGCCTTGGCGATGTCGCAGGACCGCCGGTCGAATTTCGCGCGCCCGACGGGATCGAACTGCACGGAACAATCGTCGGGATCGGCGAGAACCGTCACCGGCGCCGACCGCTGCGCCTCTGCGAGCGCAGGATTGGCGGCGGCGGTCAGCGCCTTGTACAGCGGAAAATAGAGCAGAGTCGCCGCCGCAAGGCCCGCCATGATGATCGGCTTTCGCCCGATGCGGTCGGAGAGCCAGCCGAAAAGCACATAGAGGGGCGCGCCGAGGGCGAGCGCGGTCGCGATCAGGATGTTGGCTTCCAGGCCGTCGACTTTGAGATTCCGTTCGAGAAAGAACAGCGCGTAGAATGTGCCGGCGTAAAACGTCACCGCCTGCCCTGCGACACAGCCGAAAAGGACGATCAGCACGATTTTGAGATTCGGCCAGCGTCCGAAGGCCTCGGCATAGGGCGCCGTCGATGTCGCCGCCTCCTCTTTCATCTTCTGGAAGACTGGACTCTCGTTCAGTTTCATCCGTATCCAGAGCGATATGCCGAGCAGGAAGATCGACACCAGGAACGGGATGCGCCAGCCCCAGGCTTCGAACGTCTCCGGCGCCATCAGGTTGCGGCACGACATGATGATGAGGAGAGACAACAGGAGCCCGAACGCCGCCGTAGTCTGGATCCAGCTCGTGTGAAGCCCGCGTTTCTCCGCCGGCGCGTGCTCCGCGACGTAGATGGCGGCGCCGCCATATTCTCCGCCGATGGCGAGCCCCTGCAGGAGGCGGAGGAAGATGAGAATCGCCGGCGCCGCGACACCGATCTGGGCGTAGCCGGGAAGAAGCCCGACGAGAAACGTCGAAATCCCCATCAGCGCCATGGTCATGAGGAAGGTGTATTTGCGCCCGACAATATCGCCGACCCGCCCGAAGAGGAGCGCTCCCAGAGGCCGCACGATGAACCCGGCCGCAAAGGCTGCGAGCGCGAAAATGAACGCCGTCGTCTCGTTGACGCCGGAGAAAAAATGCCTGGCGATATAGGTCGCGAGCGCGCCGTAAAGAAAAAAATCGTACCATTCGAACATCGTCCCGAGCGACGAGGCGCCGATGACGAGCGTTTCGTTGGAAGTCTTTCTTGCGCTGATCGGCGCCGTTGCGGCTTCTGTCACGCAATTCCTCCGCCCCAGAACCCGTGTTTAGGCCATCTTTTTCGTGAACCCGCTAGAGGCCGTCGAATGCTTGCGGGTACTCGATGCGGCTTTCGAGCGATAGGAATGCAGTTTCATCGAGCGCCCGCGCCATCATGTAGTCTTTGGGATAGACGGTGTCGAATTTCGCCGCCGCGGCTAGTGAAAAGCCAAAGCGCGAATAATAAGCAGGCTCGCCGACGAGGAAGATCGCAGTCCAGCCCTGCGAGCGCCGGATCGCTTCGCGCATGAGGGCGGCCCCGATGCCGCTCTTCTGCTGCGCGGGAGCGACGCTCAAAGGCGCGAGCGCCAGGCACCTTTCGGGCGATTGAATCCGCGACAGGAGAATATGGCCGTCGAGGCCTTCGCCGCCTTCATGCACGAGTTCGATGACCGCGGCGCCTGAGCGGCGCAGCTCATCGACCAGCTTTCCCTCCGTAGGCTGACCGAATGCCGCGTCGACGATGCGGCGGATCGCAGCGGCGTCGGCCGGCCGGGCGTCGCGAATGGTCATCGCTTTCCCAGGGCCGCCATATGCGCACGCGCCTCCGCGACATAATGCGCCGCGCCGAGAAGCGCGAATTTGTCTTCGCCGTCTTTGAGGTCGCGGAATTTGCGCGCCGGCGCGCCGGCCCAGAGTTCGCCTCCCGGCACGATCTTGCCGTTGGTCAGAAACGCGCCCGCGGCGAGGAAACCGCCGGATTTCACCACCGAGCGATCGAGCATTGTCGCGCACATGCCGACAAATCCGCCGTCCTCGATGGTCGTCCCGTGCAGCATGCAGCGGTGTCCGACAAGGACGTTCGCGCCGATGAGCGACGGGATGCCGCCCTGTTCCGGAGCGTCGACATGAACGATGGTTCCGTCCTGGAGATTGGATCCTTTGCCGACGACGATCCGGTTGGTGTCGCCGCGCAACACGCACCCATACCAGATCGAAGCGTCCTCGCCGATTTCGACATCGCCGCATACTACGGCGCCGGGCGCGATGAAGGCGGAGGAATGAATCCGCGGCTTCTTGCCGGCGATTTCAAAGATCAAAGGTTCGAGCGGCATCGTCATCCTTTCGGCTTGTCCGGCTGATTGTCCGGATGCGCCCGGATGAAGGGATCGAGCGCCCGGCAGGTTTCCTCGATCTTGAGCAGCCGGTCGCAGCCGGAAAGATCGACATTGAACCGGCGCGCCGTAGCGAGCTGCGGGACGACGAAGGCGTCGGCGACCGTCGGCGACTCTCCGACCGCGAACCGGCCGGAGGTTTCGCCGGCCAGCGCCTCGACCGCCCGCAACGATCCGCCGACCCAGCGATCGAGCCATGCGGCGCGCGCATCGTCTGAAAGCCCGAGTTCGGTTTCGAGATATCTCATGGTGCGGAGGTTTCCGAATGGCTGCGCCTCGCAGGCGATTGCGGCGGCGATGGCGCGCGCTTTGGCGCGCAGGACGGGATCGCGCGGCAGGATCGCCGGTTCAGGGAAGGCGTCCTCCAGATATTCGACAATGGCGAGCGACTGCGTGAGTTTGGCGCCGCTGTCGGTCGCTAGCGTCGGCACCAGGGCCTGCGGGTTGCCCCGGACGTAAGCGCCCGCATTCTGCTCGTCCTTCAGAAGATTGACCGGCTCGTAGACGTAAGCGAGCCCTTTCAGGTTGAGCGCGATGCGCACCCGCCAGGTCGCGCTCGAACGCCAATAGCCGAACAATTTCACGTCGGACCCCGTCGAAAACTTGATTCAAATTCGCGGCGCATTGTTTTCGAGTTTTCGATCAATTGGAAGCACGCTTGGCGGTTCAAGGGTGCAGAATGCGCGAATTGTTGACGGCCGAGCAGACGGACGCCATCCGCACGATGTCGGAACGCCTCGGCGGCGCGACGCAGCGATCCGCCGTTGAGGCCGTCGTCGAACCCGAATCAAAAAGGCCATTGGACCGGCGCAAGCGCTCCGCCACAAAGTGGTCCGAGGACGGTCCATGGGCGCAGGTGGAACTCAGGTGGCAGGACGGCCTCGCGCTCCTTGACCTCGCCAACGCCATGCGCATTCTCGAACGCCACCCCGATTACGTAGGGCGCTTCTCCTACAACGGCGGGATGAAAAAGGTTTTCGATCGCGGCGTGGTCATGCGCGATTGGCAAGTCGACGCGATCTGCGCCGAAATCCAGGAGCGATTCCTCCCCGCTCTCCCCGAAGCGACTTTTGATAGAGCGCTGATGGTGGCGGCCAATCGCAATGCGGCCGCAGCGTAACGGGGCCGGCGTAAGGGGCATTGCGGCCCGCGGGAAAATGCGCCACCACCCTTGCGATGACGCGCGAAATCCGTTTCTCCCTGCCGCAATGGGCCGCCGACGTCGCCGCCGCCGCAACTTCATTGTTTGACGTCGACGAACGCATGCGCTTCGTCATAGCCGCGTCGCGCCGCAACATCGCCGAGCGCACCGGCGGGCCGTTCGGCGCCGCGATCTTCGAGCGCGACTCGGGAAGGCTCGTCGCGCTCGGCGTGAACATTGTCGAGGCGCGCGGACTCTCGATCCTGCACGCCGAGATTGTCGCCATCGCGCTCGCCCAGAACGCGCTTGGCGGCTACGACCTTTCCGCGCGCGGCCATCACGATCTCATTTCGAGCGCTGAACCTTGCGCGATGTGCTTCGGGGCGGTGGGTTGGTCGGGCGTTTCGCGCCTCGTCGTCGGCGCACGGCGCGAGGATGTCGAAAGGGCCGGCTTCGACGAAGGGGCCAAACCGGAAAACTGGCCGGACGAGCTGCTGCTGCGGGGGATTGAGACCATTCGCGACGTCGAGCGCGCCGAGGCCGCGCAGGTTCTCGCCGACTACGCCAAGGCCGGCGGCCTCATTTACAATGCGGGGCTCACAGGCCGATAGGCCGCCATTGCCTAATCCGGGGCAGACGGTAGGTGTTCACGGGCCGGCAGCTCCGGAGGACATGATGGGCGACATTTTCGACAACCCGATCGGCACCGACGGATTCGAGTTCGTCGAGTTCACAAGTCCAAGACCGGACGAACTTGCAACGCTGTTTGACACTTTGGGCTTCATCGCCGTCGGACGCCATCGCTCCAAGGACGTCGTCCATTACCGCCAGGGCGACATTAATTTCATCCTCAACCGCGAGCGGTCGGGACAGCCCTCAGAATTCCGCGATCGTCACGGCGCCGGCGCGAACGCGATGGCGTTCCGCGTCAAGGACGCGGCAAAGGGCTTCCGGGAGGCGGTCCGGCGGGGCGCGACGCCGATCGAATCGAAAACTGGTCCGATGGAGCTCAACATCCCGGCGATCGAGGGCATCGGTGGGCTTAACGTCTATCTCGTCGATCGCTACGGGGCGCGCTCGATCTACGATGTCGACTTCGAACCGATCGCCGGCGCCGACCCCAAACGCAACGACGCGGGCCTCGCTTACATCGACCACCTGACGCACAATCTTCAGCGCGGCAACATGGCGAAATGGGCGGATTATTACGAGCGCATCTTCAATTTCCGCGAGATCCGCTACTTCGACATCGAGGGAAAGCTTACCGGCCTCATCTCCAAGGCGATGACAAGCCCGTGCGGAAAGATCCGCATTCCTCTGAACGAAAGCCAGGACGACAAATCGCAGATCGAGGAGTTCCTGGCGCGCTATAACGGCGAAGGCATCCAGCACATCGCGCTAGGGTCGGACGATATCTACGCGACAGTCGAGCGGCTGAAGTCGCGCGACGTGCCGTTCCAGGAGACGCCCGACGCGTATTATGAGAAGGCGGACGCGCGCGTCGCCGGCCACGGCGAGGACTTAAAGCGCCTCAAGAAAAACCGCATTCTGATCGACGGGGCGCCGACCAAGGGCCAGGGCCTTCTGCTGCAGATATTCACCCAGGACGCGATCGGCCCGATTTTCTTCGAGATTATCCAGCGCAAGGGCAATGAGGGATTCGGGGAAGGCAATTTCAAGGCGCTCTTCGAGTCGATCGAAGAGGACCAGATCCGCCGCGGCGTTCTCAAGGCCGACGCGTGACCTGGTCCGCATGCGACACAGGGGGGGATCAGTTTGTGTCTGGGTTCTGGTCCGAGCGGCCTTCGCGTCGCTCGCTCTGGCGCTCGCGTCGTGCGTCTCCTTTCCGCCGGCGCCGTCAGCCGTTGTCGAGCCGCGGATCGAGGGCGAAAGGCTGATTGCCAGCGACGGGGCGTCGCTCGGCCTCTCGGTCTGGCGCGCAGATCGTCCGTATGCGGTTGTTCTCGCCGTGCATGGCATGAACGACTACGCCGGCCATTTCCGCGATATTGGAAAATGGCTCGCGGAAGCCGGCGTCACGGTCTACGCCTATGACCAGCGCGGGTTCGGACGTTCGCCGGAATTCGGCCGCTGGCCGGGAACGCCGGCGCTCATCGCCGACCTCGCTTCCGCCGTATCCGCGTTGCGCAGCGAATATCCGGACGCGCCGCTCTATGTCCTCGGCCATTCAATGGGCGCGGCGGTCGCCCTTGCTGCGGCGGCGAAAGGCCCCATCGACGCCGACGGAGCGATCCTTGTCTCCCCCGGGGTTTGGGGCGGTTCGCGCATGCCCCTCCCCTATCGCATTTCGCTCAACATCGCCGCGGGCTTGGTTCCGGGGAAGACGCTGACCGGCGAACGTACCGGGCGTCAGTCTACGGATAATATCGCCGTCCTGAAGGAGATGATGGCCGACCCTTACGTCATCAAGCCGACGCGGCTTGACGCCATCGTCGGGGTCGTTCGGCTGATGGGGCGCGGCTGGGACGCGACCAATGAGGCGGGCGGGCGCGTCCTCGTCCTTTACGGCGAAAAGGATGAGATCGTTCCGCCGAAGACGATTCGAAAGGCTGCATCGCGGCTTTGCGGCGACGTCGAAACCATCTCCTATTCGGAAGGCTGGCACCTTCTCCTGCGCGACCTGCAGGCGGAAACGGTGTGGCGCGACATCGCCGAATGGATGGCCGGCGAGCCGGACGCCGGCGCCGGTTTCGGACCGGCCGCTGCGACGTGCGCGGGGCTGGCCGAGCTGGATGGGAGGGAGCCCTCGCGGCCGATGATCGCCGCAGGTCGCTAGGACCTGCGGCGATCAATTTGGGCGGTGCAGCGAAGCCGCCTTGCGCTGGGGAGCATTGCAGCCTTCAGACTGTCGGCGATTGCATCGCCGCACACATACAACCTATACGGGAGTACCTTAACGACGGGTTACCGGCGCCTGGCGCGCCTTGCCCCGCGGCGGCGCAGTTTCGGCATAGACCCAGTCCGCAAAAGCCGAGTCGGCGGCGGTCGTCGGAGCGCCGAATGCCGCGACAGCCGCAATTTCGTAAGGATGCAGACGACGGAGGCGATCGGCGGCGGCGCCGGCGAGCGTCGCCCGAGTCTTGACGATCATGGCGACCTCCTTCGCCCTTTCGACCGCGCCCTTCCAGCGGTAGACCGAGACCAGCATCGGCAGGACATTGACGCAAGCCGCAAGCCGCTCGTCGATCAGCGCCCCAGCGATCCTCTCGGCGGTCTTGAGATCGGGCGCGGTCGCATAGAGATAGGCGATCGGTTTCGCAGAGCGGTTCGCGACCCGCCGGGCGGATGGCATGGAAACCTCCAGGGATTGACGTTGCGGACTTTAGAGACTGATCGGGCGATTGTCCTTTTTTCCGGCGGGCAGGATTCATCGATCGCGCTCGCCTGGGCGCTCGATCGCTATCGGACCGTGGAGACGGTCGCCTTCGATTACGGGCAAAGGCACGGAGTCGAAATGAATGCGCGCCAAAGGGTGCGCGACGAGATCGGGCGCGCTTTTCCACAATGGGCCGAAAGGCTCGGGCCGGATGCGGTGATCGATCTTTCCGGTCTCGGCACCTTAAGCGAGACGGCGCTCACCCGAGAAGCGGAAATCGCGATTGGCGCGGACGGTCTGCCGACGACCTTTGTTCCCGGCCGCAACCTCGCATTTCTGGTCTACGCTGGCGCGCTGGCCTGGCGGCGCGGGGCCGGCGTCATTGTCGGCGGCATGTGCGAGGCGGATTATTCCGGGTACCCCGATTGCCGGCGAGCCGCGATCGACGCGCAAGAAATGGCGTTAAGGCTTGGAATGGACGCCGATATACGCATCGAAACCCCGCTGATGAACCTCACCAAGGCCCAAAGCTGGACGCTCGCCGAGACCCTCGGCCGCTCCGCTCTCGTCGACCTCATCGTCGAACATTCGCATACGTGCTATCTCGGCGACCGCTCGGTCCGGCACGACTGGGGCTATGGTTGCGCGCGCTGTCCGGCCTGCGAGCTGCGCGCCAAAGGGTGGCGCGACTATCGGGGCGGCCGAGCGTGACATACTCCGTGAAGGAACGATATTTCACCCTGCAGGGCGAAGGGGCGCAGACGGGGCGCGCCGCCGTCTTCCTGCGCTTCGCGGGCTGCAATCTGTGGAGCGGCCTCGAACGCGACCGCGCCGACGCCGTGTGCAAATTCTGCGACACCGATTTTGTCGGAACCGACGGAAGGGGCGGCGGCAAGTTCGCCTCCGCGGATGCGCTCGCCCGCCATGTCGCCGGCGCGTGGCCGGGCGGCGCGCGCCCGTTCGTCGTTTGCACCGGCGGCGAGCCGCTCTTGCAGCTCGACCCTTCGCTGATCGACGCCTTGCATGCCGAAGGCTTCGAAATCGCCATTGAAACCAACGGAACGATTGCAGCGCCCGATGGCATCGACTGGATCACGGTCAGCCCGAAGGCCGGCGCGAAACTCGCGCAGACGAGCGGCGACGAGCTGAAGCTCGTCTTTTCGCAGCCCGAGGCCTCCCCGGAGCTTTTCGAGGCGCTCGCTTTCGACCGCTTCTATCTTCAGCCCATGGACGGTCCAGAGCTTGCGCGGCATCAGGCCGCCGCCGTCGCCTATTGCAAAGCCCATCCGCGCTGGCGACTAAGCCTCCAGACCCACAAGCTTCTCGGCATCCCGTAACTCCGTATGCGCATCGTAAAATCCATCGCTTTCGACGCGGCTCATTTTCTCGACGAAGCATCCGGCGAACGCCCCTATGCGCGCCTGCACGGGCATTCCTTCACGCTTGAAGCCGCAATCGAAGGCGAACCGGATCCGAAGAGCGGATGGGTCGCCGATTTCGCGGACCTCGCGGCGGCCATGAACGAAATCCGCGCGGCGCTCGACCACCGGCTCCTGAACGAAGTGGAGGGGCTCGGCCGGCCGACGCTCGAAAACATCTGCCGCTTCGCCGCCGACCGCCTTGCGGCAAAATTCCCTAATCTCGTCGAAGTGCGCGCCGCCAGGCCCTCTAACGGCGAGGCCTGCGTGCTCGAAATCTAGCGCCTCGGCCGTGGACTGACGACGTGCGACGCCGACGCGTCGGCGGTGAGAACCATTTCCGGGACCGATTGTTAATGCCCGTGCGAGGCCGTGAGCCCCGCGCATCATGAGGTTCGCCATGAGATACGCAATCGCCGCGCTCAGCCTCGCCGCACTCGGCATTCCGACCGGCGGCTGCGCCCTTCTCGCCGGCGCCGGTCTCGGCGTCATGGCGCATGACGAAGCCACCGAAAACGACGGCGAATTCGACCCGCTGGAAGAGGTCGAAGACGACATCGACGACGACGACGGCAATTAGGGTTAATCAGGTCAAGCGTATTTGACCGACGCCGCCGCCGCTCTTAGCGGCGGCGGTTTTGTCGCGGCCGGGCGACAATTTGCAGAGATTTTGCATTGGCATGTTCATCGCGCTCAGCTAGGGCGGTGTGGTCATCGTAAACGGGGGGCGTAGGTTGAAAAAGTTCATCGGCGCGGCGGCGCTTATCGCTGCTGCGGCTCTCATTCAGGGATGCGTGCTCTTGGCGGCGGCCGGCGCCGGCGTCATGGCGCATGACGAGGCGACCGAAAACGACGGCGAATTCGATCCCCTGGAAAAGGTCGAAGACGCGCTCGACGACGGCGACGGCAAATAAGCGCCGTCAACCGGCCGTCGTCGGATCGATCGTCTTGTCGATTTCGAGAATGCGGCTGACCGGAATTCCGCTCAGTTCCGAGTGGCGGCGGATGTCGCCTTCCGTCTCGGCGATATAGACGCAAAAGGTCTTATCCCCGGCGACATAGGATTGCACCCACTGGACGGCGGGAAAGAGTTCGGCGATCGCCGCGTTCGATTTCGCCGCGGCGCCGCTCAATTCGCAAGCCGCCATGGCGCCGATGCCGGGAATCGTCCGTTCAACGAGAAATTTCTTCATGCCTTCCCCCCGCCGCTGGTTTGCGGCGCTCCTTTTCGCCATATTGTAGCGTAGTTTTCGGCCTTCAAGAGCGTTTCCATGGCGGATGTCTTCTTATCCTATGCGCGCGAGGATCGCGACCTCGTCGAACGACTCGCCGCGGCGCTCGAATCCGCCGGCATGTCCGTCTGGTGGGACCGCCGGATTTCCGGCGGGGCGGAGTTCTCGCGCGACATCGAACGCGAACTCGCCGAAGCGGCCTGCGCCGTCGCCTGCTGGTCCAGGGCCGCCATCGCGTCGCGCTGGGTGCGCGATGAGGCGAGCGCGGCGGCCGATCTCGGAAAGCTGGTCCCGGTTACGCTCGATCAGGAACGGCCGCCGATGGGCTTTCGACAATACCAGGCCATCGACTTCGCGTCGTGGCGCGGCGAGGCGGGCGCCCCGGTCCTGTCGGAACTCGTCGAGGTTATCCGCAGGCGCGTCAACAGCGGGCCGCCCCTCGACGCGGCGGCGGAGTCTGCCGCGACAAGCGCCGCCGAAGGAACGATCGCGGTCCTGCCCTTCGTCAATCTTTCGGGCGACGAGGCCTGTCAGCAATTCTGCGACGCGGTCGGCGCCGACATCATCGCCCTCCTCGCCCGCAACAAGGATTTGAGGGTGCTCGCCCGCGGCGCGAGCTTTACGAATCGCGACAAGGCCTCAAGCGTCGCCGAGATCGGCCGCCGGCTCAATGTGCGTTATGTCATCGACGGCACCGTGCGCCGTTCGCCGACTTCGGTGCGCATCACCGCGGACCTTGTCTTGTGCTCCACCGGTCAGCTGCTGTGGAGCGGCCAGAGCGAAGGCAGGCTCGACGACGTGTTCGCGCTGCAGGACGAGATGGCGCACCACATCGCCGGCGTCGTCGCCCCTGCGCTTGAGCGGTTCGAACGCGAGGCCGCGTCCCGCAAGAGTCCGGACAGCCTGACCGCCTGGGAATGCGCCCAGCGCGGCGCCTGGCATCTCTACAAGCTCGCCGCCGCCGAACTCGAGCAGGCCGAAAAATGGTACGGGCGCGCCATCGCGATCGATGCGGACTTCCCGCATGGCCATGCCGGACTCGCCAACGCCTGTGTGCATCTCGCGTTTTTCGGCGCGCGCGCCGAGCGCGGCGTGATGATCGAGGCGGCGCTCAAATCGGCGCGCGAGGCCGTCCGTCTCGCGCCCGACGACGCCTATTGCCGCTTCGTTCTCGCCCGCGCGCTTGCGGTCGCCGGCGACCTCGACTCAGCAATCGTTGAAGGCGATGCGGCGATCGCGCTCAATCCGGCGAGCGCGCACGCCTGGTACGCCAAGGCCTGGGCGCAGGCCTGCCGGCGCGCAACCGCGCAAGAATCGCTCGCCAATTTTGACCGCGCGATCGCGCTGAGCCCGCAGGACCCGCTGCTTCCGCTGATGCATTGCATGAAGGCGCTCGCCTGCCTCCTCGCCGGCGACGTCGCCGCCGCCGAAGCCGCGGCGCGATGCTCCGTACGCCAGCACAATGCGACGTTCTGGTCGCTGGCGACCTTGACCGCGATCCTGGGGCTGAAGGGAGAGAAGGTCGAAGCCGCGCCGATCGTCCGCGCGCTTCTCGACAAGGCGCCCGGCTATGACTGCGCCGCCTTCGCCGACGACTGCTTCTTCATCGACGACCCGGATTTCGTCGCGCAATATTGCGACGGCTTGCGCGCAGCGGGCGTCAGTTAGCGCCAATCCGGCATGCGGGGCGCTCTCCCCTCTCCCGCCCTTCGAAGCGGGAGAGGGGCCGGGGGTGAGGGACCCCCGAGCACAGTGAGAATTCCCCCTCACCCCCGACCCCTCTCCCCCGATCGGCGTTTGAGATTCCGCTCGGCCCCTCGGCGGGGGGAGGGGAGGCTCCCATCTGCGATCGCCCTGCACCTTCGCGGGAACGAGCGGATGAGGAAGGCCGTCCGACGACGTGGAATTCCGCGGAAGGCTATTGCGGCGTCAGCCGCAGCACCTTGCCGACCGGGGCGCCGTCATGATCCTCGGTCGTCACGTAGATCGCGCCGTCCGGACCGACGCGCACGTCGCGGACGCGCTCGCCGACGAGATAACGCTCCTCGGTTTCGACGCTGACGCCGGAAAGCGCGCGCGACGGTTCGAGCGCCACGCGGTGGAGCGCCGTTCCGGCCAATGCGCCGACCAGCAGATCGCCCTCCCATTCCGGGAACATCGCCCCGTAGTAGACGGCGAGGCCTGACGGCGCGATCGACGGCGTCCAGTATTTGAAGGGCTGCTCCGTCCCTTCATATTCTGTAAACGGAGAGACGCGCGAGCCGCTGTAGTCGACGCCGTAAGTGGCGAGCGGCCAGCCGTAATTGGCGCCCTTCTCGATGATGTTGAGCTCGTCGCCCCCCTTTGCCCCGTGTTCGTGCTCCCACAGGATCGCCCGATTGGAATCCCAGGCGAGGCCTTGCGGGTTGCGGTGGCCCTTGGTCCACAACTCGGGCAGGGAGCCCGCGCCGAAGCCCGGATTGTCGACGGGCATCGTTCCGTCCTCCTCGATGCGCACCACCGCGCCGAAGCTCGACTTCGGATCCTGGGCGCGCTCGCGATAGCGGAAGCCGTCCCCGGTCGTCGCATAGAGCTTGCCCGCGCCGAAGACGAGCTTGCCGCCGTAATGCGCGTTGGTGTCTTTCAGAGGCTTCGCCTCGTAGATCACCTTCAAGTCGGTCAGCGAGGCGCCGTCGAATCGGGCGCGGGCGATCCTGAGCGCATTCGAAGACTTCGTTCCATGCGCATAGGAGAGAAAGACGATTCCATTCGTCGCAAAATCCGGATGCGGAAGAATATCGAAGAGGCCTGCCTGGTTGGAGACGAAGACCTCTGGAACGCCCTCGACCGGGGCCTCGACAAGAGCGCCGTCGCGGATGACGCGCAGCCGCCCGGCGCGTTCCGTCACAAGGATCGAGCCGTCAGGGAGAAAGGCGACGCACCACGGATTGACGAGGCCGGAGCCGAGCGTTTCGACCTTGAGCGCCGTCTTTCCTTCCGGCGCCGTCGGGGCCAACTTGGTCTGCAGACTGGGATCGCCGCCGCCCTTCCCGGCGGCTTCGGTCTTTGCGGAGCAACCGGCCAATGCGGCGCAGGCTGCAGCGGCGAGCATGCGGCTCAAGATCATCGGCGGGCTCCTCAAAGCGACAGCGGACGGCGTAACGGCGCGAAGGGCTCGACGTCAATGCGCAGGCTGATAGAGTGTTCCCATAGCGTTCCGGGAGGCGGCGCCCATGCGCATTCTTCTGTCGATCGGCGCCTGGTGGGCCGCGGCTGCAATCACGTTCGTCGTCGCGGCCGGATTCATCACGCTGCGCATCATCGCCGACCAGGCGGCGGTCGGCGCCGACTACGGCTCAGCCGACTGGCTTCAGGCCTATTGGATGAACTTAAGCGGACTTGCGCCGCTATACGGCGTCGTCGTCGCGGTCGCGCTCGCCATCGGATTTCTGGTCGCCGCAGTTTTGAAGCGGGTGCTGCGGCCCTTAGCGCCGATCGCCTATCCGCTCGCCGGCGCCGCCGCGGTCGTCGCACTGATCTGGATCGTCAATAATTACGCGGCGCCGCCGGGCGTCGGCGGCGCCATTCCCGGCGCGCGCAGCCCGCTAGAGCTCGCGCTGCAGGCGGTCGCCGGAGCGATCGGCGGCATCGCCTTCGAGTACTTCCGGCCGAAAGCCCGCTAAAGCTTCCGTCGCGTCAGCCGCCTTGCTACACGGCGCCATGGCCCGCGCCCTACCATCGGCGCCGAAAATCGGCGTCGTCAGCCTCGGCTGCCCGAAGGCTCTCGTCGACTCGGAACGCATCCTCACGCGCCTTCGCGCCGAAGGCTATGAAATCGCCCCCGATTATCAGGGAGCAGACGCCGTTCTCGTCAACACTTGCGGCTTTCTCGATTCGGCGCGGGCCGAATCGCTCGACGCGATCGGGGAAGCGATCGCCGAAAACGGCCGCGTCATCGTCACCGGGTGCCTCGGGGCCGAGGAGAGCCTCATCCGCCAGGCGCATCCGAAAGTCCTCGCTGTCACCGGCCCTCATCAATATGAGCAGGTGATGGAGGCCGTGCATGACGCGCTTCCCCCGGCACACGAGCCGTTTCTCGATCTCGTCCCTCCGCAAGGCGTCAGGCTCACGCCGCGCCATTACGCTTATCTGAAGATTTCCGAAGGCTGCAACAACACATGCAGCTTCTGCATTATTCCCTCGATGCGCGGGAAGCTCACGAGCCGCCGCATCGACGCCGTCCTCAAGGAGGCCGAGAAGCTCGCGGAGGCGGGCGTCAGGGAGCTTCTCGTCATCTCGCAGGATACCTCCGCCTACGGACTGGATGTCGGATATGCGCCCTATTCCTGGCGCGGACGCGAATATCGAACGCGCTTTCTCGACCTCTGCCGCGGATTGTCCGAACTCGAAATCTGGACGCGGCTTCACTACGTGTACCCTTATCCGCATGTCGACGACGTCATTCCGCTGATGGCGGAGGGAAAGATCCTCCCTTATCTCGACATTCCGTTTCAGCATGCAAGTCCGAAAATCCTCAAGGCGATGCGGCGGCCGGCGCATCAGGAGAAGACGCTCGAGCGCATCAGACGCTGGCGCGAGATCGCGCCCGATCTCGTCATCCGCTCGACGTTCATCGTCGGATTTCCCGGCGAAACCGAGGAGGATTTCGAACTCCTCCTCGACTGGCTCCGGGCAGCGCGCCTCAACCGCGTCGGCTGCTTCAAATTCGAGCCGGTCAAGGGCGCGGCCGCGAACGCGCTTCCCGGCGCGGTCGCGGGCGAGGTCAAGGACGACCGCTACGCGCGCTTCATGGAGACCCAGCAGGAGATTTCCGCCGACATTCTCAATGGGTGGATCGGACGCGAACTCGATGTCCTCATCGACGAGGCGGGCGCGGACGGCGCGAGGGGACGCTCCTACGGCGATGCGCCGGAAATCGACGGCGAAGTCTTCGTCGAAGACGCTGCAGGCGCGCGCGCCGGCGATATGATTCGTGTACGGATTGAAAGCGCCGGCCCCTACGACCTCGGCGGGCGAAGAATCGCCTGAAGTTCCGACGGGCCCTTCCGGACGGCGGCGGCTTTAACCATCTAAGTCGTTAATCCGCCTCAGGAATAAAAAACTTATCGGACAGTCTTGACGGGCCCTTATGATGGTCTTCAGTCGGAGCGCGGAGAGGCGACTGAGTGCACCCGTTCCTCAGCGGCTTCGACGATGGCGCGCGGCGCCGGCGGCTCTTCGGGGAGCTCAAGGCGCCGACGACAGACGCCGGGTCTTGGCTG
>Ga0187893_10000662_pt1 | contig 87584 bp, 63 predicted proteins | sample MA1701074metaG_FD_139574 | JGI IMG/M metagenome (GOLD analysis project Ga0187893, IMG submission 139574) | White microbial mat communities from a basaltic lava cave in the Kipuka Kanohina Cave System on the Island of Hawaii, USA - MA170107-4 metaG ... | reverse complement strand
GGGCGAGTTGAGGGCGGCGAAGGAAGGCGAGGCGGCGGCGCTGGAGGGCGCGGCGGCCGCGGAGAGGTCGGAGGCGGAGACCGAGCGCCTGCGTGCGGAGCTTGCCGGCCGGGTGGAGGCGCTCGAGGGGAAAATCGCGGCGCTGCAGTCCGGGTGGACCGAGGAGCGGACGAAGCTGGTAGAAGCGGGCCGGATCGAGATCGAGGCGGAGCGGCGGATTGCGAGGGCCGAGCGCGAAGCGCACGCCGCGGAGATTTCGAAGCTGCGGGAGGCGAATGAGGCGGAGAGGGCGGCGGTCGCTGGGGGGACCCAAGGGGAGATTCAAGCCTTCCGAACGAAGCTTGATGAGTCGGAGCGGGCGGTTGAAGTGGAGCGCGACCGGCATGCGCGAGAGCAGGAATCGGCGCGGGAGGAGGCGGCGAAGCGCCTCGAAGAGGCCTGGCAGGCTGCGGCCCACCAGCTCGAGGAGGAGCGGAGCGCGGCGCGGGCCGAGCGCGAAGCGCACGCCCGGGAGATCGCCCAAAGGAAAGAAATCGAAGCTCAGGAGAAGTCCGCGGTCGTCAGGAGGGCTCAAGAAGAGGCCGAGACCGTCCGCGCCGAGCTGGCGGGCCAGGTGGAGGCGCTGCACGCAAGAATCGAGGCCCTCGGGGACGAACACCGGGCGGAGTGCGATCGCCTGAAGGCCGAGTGGCTCAAGGAGAGAGCGAAGATCGTCGACGCCGGCCGGGGAGATCTGGCGGCGGCGCGCGCGGAGCTTGAGCAAGCGAAACAGGAATCGGCAAAGCGCCTCGAGGAGGCCTGGCAGGCTGCGAGCCGCCAGCTCGAGGAGGAGCGGCGCGCGGCGCGGGCCGAGCGCGAGGCGAACGCGGCCGAGATCGTCAAGCTGAAAGAAAATCAGGCCGAAGAGAAGGTGGCCCTGCATCGATCGAGCGGTGAGGACCTCCAGCGGCTTCGGGCCGAGTTCGCGGCCGAGGTGGAGGCCCTGCGGGCCTATCACCGAGCCGAAATCGAGCGGTTCGAGGCCGTCGCGCGAAAGGACGCGGAGCGGCTCGCCGAAATCGAACAGGACCTGCAGAACTCCCGCCGCACGGAGACTGCGGCCTCGGCTCAGGCCGCCGAGCAGGCGGGGCGGGTCGCGGCATTCGAACGGACTCGGGAGGAGGAAGCGCGCCTGCGCGACATCCTCCGCGCCGACATCCAGCGGGCGCGCCAGGAGCGCGATGGCGTTTTCTCCGACCTGAAGAAGCACCAGGAGGAGTCGAGCGGCGTCCTCCTCGAGATCGAGCGCCTCCGCGGCGAGATGAAAGCCCAGGCCGAAGCCCACCGGGCACGGGAGAACGAGATCTCCCGCGACCTCGCGGAAGCGGAGCGGAAGGCGGAGGACGAGCGAAAGGCCGCCGAGGAGGCGCAGCGCCGCCTCCAGGGCAAGGCCGAAGCGCAGGAGGAAGCGTACCGAGAGGCCGAAAGGCGGTTCGCCGCGGCTTCGAAGGACCTGGCCTCAGGCAAGAAAGCCCTCGACGAACGGCAGACCGAGTTGACGCGGCTCTCGCGAGAGCTGAAGGAAGCCGAGGCGCAGGCGAAGAAGGCCGGAGCCGAACTGGAAACCGTCCGCCAGGCGGTACAGGCGAAGGACAAGGCGATCGCGGTGCGCGAGGAGGAACTTGTGCAGCTCCGGAAAGCCCTCGCCGAGAGCGAAGAGAAGCTCTCGGGGCGTGAAGCGGAGCTGAGCGGCGCCCGCAAGCTGAAGGACGCCTCGGCTAAGGCCGACCGGAGGATGCAGGAGCGGGTGGCGTCCCTCGAAGCCGAGCTGGAGGCGGAAAAAGAAGGGCGAAAGGACGCGCTCGATCGCGCCGAGGAGGAGCTTCAGAAGCTCCGCGGCTATGTAGCGGAGCTGCGAGCGCGGCTGTCCGACCGCGAGCGGGAGCTGCGCGAGCGGGCCGCGATCCTCCGCGAAGAGGTTGCGCGGAGCACCGCCGAGCTCCAGCGGGAGAACAAGCGGCTGGAAACGGCCCTGAAGGACTCCGGGATCTCGTCCGGCGAGAACGGCGGCCGCGCGCGGAGGGCCGGCTCGTGATCCGGCGCAGCGTCGCGCGCGCATTCGGTCCGACGGCGGGCAAGCTCCCGCAGGCGGAGGGGCAAATCGCGGCGCCGCGGCCTTCTTCGCGGATCACGGCGGTTCACCAGGTTTTCATCGAGCTGCACGCGGCGCTCGATCGCGCCCTCGCTCCGCTGCCCGTTGGTGCGCTGCCCGGCGGCTCCGCACCGCCCCCGACGCCCCGGAAAGCCGCCACCCGCCTCTCCCGCCCGCTCCCTCGTCCGGAGGGGATCGAGTTCGTGCTCGACCTGCCGGGAGAGAGCTACCGCTTTCTCGACACGCTCGACGGCATCGTCTGGATCTATCGCGGCGAGCGCGGGGAGTTCGTCGAGCACTCTCTCCTCACGGTGGTCTTCGAGGGCGCGTCGATGCGGCTCATCGAACGGCCGGCGGGGGCGGCGCGGGCGCAGTTTGAGTTCACTTCGGTGACGCAGCTCGCGAAGAAGTACGTGGGTTGACTCTCCATCCCCGCCTCCTTACGATGCGCCGCGCATCGGGCCGCCGTCCGCGTCGGCCGATGCAGTCTTCCGTTTGGTTTTCTGCGCAGCATAACGAGGAGCCTTTTTTTGAACCGCCCGAGGGTCATCTGCGAGCTGAGCGCGCATCTTGCTGTACTGCTGCGTGCGGGGCTTCGCTCGGAAGATGATGGCGAGGTCTCCGTTGTGACCCTTGAGAGCGCCTCGGAGATCGATCGCGAAGGCCCGGCTCCGGCCTTCTTCCTCCAGCTTCAAGGGATCGCTCCGGACCGGCGCGCGGGGCCGTGCTCGCTCCTCCCCGAGACCGGAGAAGACTCCTCGGAAGGAATCCGCGAGCGGCTGCGGCGCCCGCCGCTCTGGGTCTCCTGCCGCTATGCCGCAGGTGTGCGCGGTCGAAACAGAGAGGAAGAGGAGGAGATGCTCGCCGCCGTGCTTCGGATCCTCCACGATCACCCGATCGTCTCCGCAGAGCACCTCCCCTCCTTGCGGGGAACGGGCGGCCCGCGCGAGTGCGGCCCCGCTCTGGCCCGCGGGGGAAGCTGGGACGCGGGGGGGTTCCCCATCGACCTCCGCCCCGACCCGGAGAACTGGCTCGAGGTCGGGCTCCAGAGGCCTCGGCCGCTCATCTCATTTGAAGTCTCGGTGCCGATTCCGTCCGCTCTGACGGAGCCTCTTTCCCGCGTCCTCCAGCGCGAGGTCCGCATCTGGGAGAAGGGATAGAACCCGTGGGCAGTCCCGGCACAGCGGGGGTCGCATCGTCCGGGCTCTCGATCGCTCCTCTCGCCGGCGCGATGCGTTGGGTCGGCCCCGGCCGGACCGCATTCGCGGGCTCGGCCGGCGAGGACCGGCGGGGCGAGGCCTGGATCGCGGCGGATGGAGCGGGGGTGCTCGATCGCTTCGGCGGCGGCGGCGATCCATCGTTTCTGGCGGCGCTGCGGGCCTACTTCGACGGCGGCGGCGGTCCCTGCACGGTTCTCAACCTGGCGCCGCCCGAATCGCTGGCGGCCGATCGCCGCGCGGCGCTCTGGGTCGGCGAGGACGGCGGCGCGGGCCTCCGCTCGGGCGTCTGGTCCCTCTGCGACAATGAGGGTGTCGGGACGATCGCCGCCCCGGGGCTCCGAGACCTTTCGGTCCGGCGTTCTCTCGTGGCGCTGGCTCGCGCGCGCGAAGACCGGTTCGTCGTCCTCGACAGCCTTCCGGACGGAGCCCCGGAAGACCTGCCCGGCACCGAGCGGGTCGCCGTCGTGCGGGGGTGGAAAACGGATGGGGAAGGGAACCCCGTGCCCCCCTGCGGAGCGGCGCTGGCCGGCTTCGAGCGGAGCGACTTTCGTGAAGACCGGCCGCAGGATGCCCTGCGCGCCCTCCTCGGCGCCGGCGATCTCGAGCGGGGCCATCTCGACCGCCGCCATTTCGACGAGGGTCCTGCGACCTTGCACGCGGGCCGCTTCGCCTCCGTCGAGGCGTGGCGAGCGTGGGAAGGGCTGCGCCGATCGATCGATCGCGGCACGCGCTGGGTGGTTTTCGAGGTGGCGGACGAATTCCTCCGGCTGCGGGCGGAGAGGGAAATCGAGGCATTCCTGTCGCGGCTCTACCGCCTGGGCCTCCTGCGCGGGCGCACTCCGGAGGAGGCGTATCACATCCGGTCGAGCTGGAGCGACGGAGGGCCGGGCGGATCCACCGAGAGCCGCCTCATTCTCGAGGTGGAAGTGCGGATGGCGGGCGGCGGAGGGGGCGGCGTGGGACTCGACCTGGCATCGATCGGCGGGCTGCCGAGCGAGCGCGCCGGTCATCGGCAGGCCTGAAGACACAAGAGACTCAAGGGAGAAGGAAACATGAGCGGTTCTCAAACGCCGTTCGCCGGCAATTTTCAGTTCCTCGTGGAAATCGAGGGGATCACGGCGGACTCGGCCTCGATCGTCGGCGGATTCACGGAGGTGAGCGGGATCTCTTCGCGCTCGGATGTCATCGAGTTCCGCGTCGGCAACTCGCGGGCGCCCATCAAGGTCCCCGGACGGCCGCGCGCCGGGAACATTGTCTTGAAGAAGGGCGTGGCGGCGGGCGATCAGCTCCATCGCTGGCGTGAGGCGATCGAGAAGGGGAAGCACGACACGCGGTCGGGATCGATCATCCTCCTCGACCACGAGATGAACGAGAAGACTCGCTGGAATTTCTACGAGGCCTGGCCCTGCCGCTACGAGGCGCCGAGCTTCGACGCCGCAGGCGAGGCGCTGGCGGTCGAGACGCTGGAGCTGTGCGTCGAGCGGGTCGAGCGGGTCGATCCGCGGCCGGCGAAGTAGGCCGAGGACTTTCGAGGAGCGCGCAGGGGATGGATGCGCATCTCGGCGACTCATTCCGTATCGAGATCGCCGGCATCGGGACGGCGAACTTCTCGCGGTGCCGGGGGCTGGGCGCCGCGGTCGAAGTCGTCGCCGTTTCGGAGGGGGGGCGGGAGAGCCCGCACCTCCTGCCGGGTCGCGTTCAGTGGGAGCCCATCGTCCTGGAGCGCGGTTGGGTAAACGATGCGAAGTTGTGGGAGTGGTTCCAGAGCCGCGACGCCCGTGACGGGTCCATCGAGCTGCTGGCTCCGGACGGGAGCGCGGCGGGGCGCTGGACCTTCGCCCGCGGTTGGCCGTCCCGCTGGACCGGCCCCGTCTTCGATGCCAGCCGCGAGCGGATCGCGCTCGAAGCGCTGGAGATCGTCCATGAAGGGTTGCAATGGGAAGCCAGCTGAACCCGGCCCGACGGGAGGAGACCGAGCTCGTGAGGGCGACCATCAGTCGCCTCGATGGCGGCGGCGGCCGCATCGAGACGCTCGAAGTCGCCTGGAACCCGGCGAGCTTCCGTCTGCGGCGAGGGACGGCGGAGCCGCTGTCCCTTTCCCCGCACCTTTCAGCGGACGTTCCTACGGGGGTTTCACCGCGTCTTTCGGGGGTAGCTCCGCTGGGGGCGAACATCGGAGAGACCCTCTCGATGGAGCTGCCGATCGATACGGCGAGCCGCCCCGGCGGGGATGGAGATCGCGACGCCCGCCGCGTGCCGGCGACCTTGCGCTCGTGGATGGATCCGCTGCCCGAGTCGCTCGCCCCGCCGCGGGTCCTCTTCCTCTGGGGACCGCAGAGGTTCGCGGGATTCATCGAAGACGTCGAGGAGGAGTGGACCCGGTTCGACCCCGACGGGACACCCACCCGCGGCCGGGTGCGCTTGACGATGCGGGGGCTTTCGTGATTTCCGCCCCGGAAGTGCCCCGTACCGCCGCTCATGGCCTCCGCCTGACGGTCGGGGGCCGCGAGGCGGACCCGGGGCCGCTCCGGTGGGTCCGAGCGGTCTTCGATGCGTTCGCACCCGCCTTTCTGCACATCACGGAGGGCGCGCTGCGCATCGCGGAGGGCATCACGGGGGCCGCGGAAGGACCGCCGGCGCGGATCGGAGACACGGTCGTCCTCTCCTTGACCGGAGAGGAGCGGTTCCGGGGCCGCATCGACCGCATTTCATTCGCGGCCGGCGGTTCGACGACGATCGCGGCCCGGGAGGCGTGGGCGGGTCGAGCGCTCCGCCTGCCCCGCGACGAAGAGTACCGCGAGTCCACCGACGCGGAGGTCGCGGCACGCATCGCCGATGCGCTCGGACTCGCCGCGCGGATCGACTCCACCGAAGAGGTCCACCGCGCCCTCGTGCGCCGCGGGGATCCGATCGAGTTCCTCGGCCAGCGGGCGCGGGCTTCGGGCCGCCGCTTCGGGCTCGCCGAAGGAACGCTCCATTTCGCGCGCGCTCTCCCCGTCGATCGGCCCGTGCGGGAGCTGGAGCCCGGCGCACGGGTCTTCGCGTTCGAATCGATCGAGTGGAGGGGAGGATCCGGCGGATCGATCGCCGTCGATGGTTTCCCCGAAATTTTCCCGCTCGACTTCCTGAAATTGTTCCCGAGATTGCACGGTCGCGCCGCCGAGGATTCGGTCGCGCGCCGCATCTCGCGCGTCGATTGGACCTGGGATGGCCGGAGGATGGCCACGCGCCTGTCGTGGATCCGGGAAGAGAGCTGGGCCGCCCGGGAGGAAGGCCGGGTGACCGAGTGAACTGGGCCCTTCCTCTCCGGCTCGACGCGGCGGGACGCTTCCTTGCGGGCCGGCCCGATCCGGTGGCCGACACCGCACGGCTCATCCTGGGCGTGGCGCCGGGGGAACGGCGCGGGTTGCCCGGATTCGGATGGGAAGGGCACCGGCTCGCGGACCTCTCGACCGCCATCGAACGCGAGGCGGCCTGCGTCTTCGCGGAGGAGGCGCTCCGGCGCTGGGCGCCGGACCTGAGGGTGAGCCGCGTCGAGATCCGGGCCGCCGACGGCCGCCGCGTCCGCCTTGCCCTGCGCGCCCCCGGCGGATGGTCGCACCTCGAAGTGGAGCTGAGGGGATGGACCGCGAGCTGAAAGGCAAGAAGAAGCGGCCGCGGTCTCCCGCGGCCCGCCAGGCTCCCGTCGAGAGCGTCCCCGCTCGCCCAGTTGGCGTTCCGGAGCCGCCCGGCCCGGCTCGCGAGGCCGAGGCGGCGAATCGGACTCCGACACCCGAAACCGCCGTCCCCGCACGCGAGGTTTCCGCACCCCCCGCGAGGGGCCCGTTTTCCGCGTCGGCTCGAGCGGTCCTGGATTCGCTCCGCCGCCGTCTGACCGAATTGCTCCCCGGCTGGGAGGGCCGGCCGGAGGATCCCGTCCAGGTCCTCCTGGAGGTCGTGGCGGAGTCCATCGGCGAATTGCGCGGCGAACTAGCGGCGCTGGATGAACGCGCCGTCGAGCGGTTCCTCGATCGGCTCGGCATCGAGCCGCTCCCTCCTCGGCCCGCCCGCGGCGTCGTGGTCTTCGAAGTTTCCGCCGGCGCGGCCGTCTCCGTACCCGCGGGCTTCGAGATCATCGCGGCCCGCGATGAGGCCCAGGAATCGGGACGCGGTCCGGGGCCGCGGGTCGTCTTCGAGACCGTCGCGGTCGCGCGAATCGGCGCGGGACGGCTCGTGCGTGCGCTAGCGGCCGATGGAGAGAGGGTCCAGGAGCTCTCCGTCGAGGGCGAGGGAAGCGGGCCCGCGGTCGAGAGGGCCGCAGTGGAAGTGTTCGGGACGCGGCTCCGTTCGGGAAGAGAGTTCTACCTCGGGGACGGAGCCTTTCTCCGGCTGCGCGCCGAGGGGAGCTCGCTCGCCATCGAGTGGCCCGAGTGGCCCGAGGGGGACGCGCTGGTCGCCGGAGCTCAGTGGGAGTACCGCGTCGCGGATGGCTGGCGGCGGCTCCCGGTTCTCTTCGACTATCCGGAGGGAAAGCCGGCGGTGCTGCGGATGCTCATCGGCGGCCCGCTCCCCGACCTCGCGATCGAGCGGCGCGAATTCGCGGAGCTGCCGTGGCTCCGCTGTCGGATCGGATCCGGCGCGATGGACCTGCTCGCGCCCGAGCTCGTCGAGGCGCCGGCCGCGGACTCCGCGAGGACCCGCGGCGGAAGGACCGCCGCCGGAGGCTCCTCTTCCGCGGGGAGAAGCCGGCCCATCGAGCGCGTTTTCCTTGCCGGGGCAGGCGAAACCCTCGACTTCTCCTTCGAGAAGCGGATCGAGGCGGGCCCGTCGGCGGCCGAGATGGATCCGGCCATCTATCTCGGATGGGATGCACCCTCGGCATCTTCGCTCTTCGTCGCGCTCGACCTTCCCTTCGGCGAAGAAATCGCGCGCGCCGCGGGGGCGGTCGATTTCCTCTGGGAGTATTCCGGCGGCGGCGCGTGGCGGCCGGTCCCCGAGAGCGGACAGGAGGACCGGACGGGCGGCCTGATGCGCAGCGGGACCGTTACCATCGAGCCGCCGGGAGACTGGGAGGCCGTCGAGCACTTCGGGGCTCGGCTTTACTGGGTGCGCGGCCGCTGGCGCGAGGGGGAGAGGCCGGCTCCGGCGGCCGTCCGAGGCCTTTACGCTCGGGGCGTCGAGGTCGTACAGGGACGGACCATCGCCCGTCACCCGCTTCCGGAAGGCGCGCAGGTCCGAGACGGCGTTCTGGCGATCCCTGCTGCGGCGGAAGGGGAGATGGACGGATTCGAGCGCATCGAAATGATTCCGCCGGCTGGAGAAGCCGAGGGGTGGCGCCGCGTGGAGAGCTTCGAAGGGTGCGGTCCGGCCGATCGGGTCTTTGTCCTCTCCCGCGCCCCCGCGGGCGGCCTGCGCGCTGCCTTCGGGGATGGGATCCGCGGCCGGCGTCCAGCGGATGGACCGGTCGACGTCCATCTCCTGGGCGTTCGCGTCGGCGTCGGAGCGCACGGCAACGTCCCCGCGGGAAGGCTCCGCGTTCTGGGCCGCGCTCTGGCCGGCATCACCCTTGTGGGGAACCCGGTTGCCGCTTCAGGCGGGCGGGATGTCGAAGCCCTTCTCGATGTGCGCAGGAGGGCGAGGGCCGACTGGCGTGCGGGAGGCCGGGCCGTCACGGCCGCCGACTACGAGCGGTTCGTGCGGGCACTGATCCCCGCCGTCCCCGACGTTCGCGTGGCCCCCGACCACCGCCAACCGGGGGGGGTGCTCGTCGTGCTCGTTCCGGCGGGCCCGCGGGAGGCGGGCCGCTTCCCTCCGGCACTCCTCCTGGCGGTAGAGACCGAGCTTCAGGACCGTGCGCCCTTGGGGACGCCCGTCCGCGTGATGGAGCCTGCCTACCTGCCCGTCGTCGCCAGGATCGAGCGGACGCCGCCGGCACAAGAGCGGGAGAGTCTGCGAGAGATCCTCCTCGCCGAGATCCTCCGGGTATTTCCGGAAGTTGAGGCGGTCGGCGACCGCCGGCTGGCCGAGGCCATCGAGGCCAAGCTCGGAGAGGCTGTACCCTGTCGTGTCCTCATGGCGGCCGATGGAAGGCCGCCTCCGTTCCACGGGGCGCTCGACTCGCCCGAGCTGATCTTCGTGTGGAAAGGCGTCCGATTCGCCGATGAATGATTGAAGTGCCAGCGCATGCGCGCTCCCGTCGTTCCGAAAAAGGAATCATGACCGAACCCCTGAGCCTCGATGCGTTCTTTCCGGGCGATGCTCCGCTCGGCGCCCGCTCGCCGGCCGCGTGCGGCGCCGACCGGGCGCTTGCGGCCATGCCCGCGCTCTACCGCGAGGAGGCGGGAGCTTGGGGTCCGCTTGCCCGAGCGGCGATCGAGACGGCCCGAGAGGCGTGGCCCGTGGAGGCGGAACCGGGCCGCGCCATCGGGCCCGTGCGGCCCCCGGCCGCCGGATCGACGGCCGCTTTGCGCCGCTTCCTGGCCGCCGGCGGTCCCGAGCCGGATATTGTGAACGCGATGGCGGTCGATGAGATCGATCCGCCCGGCATGCTGCGGGTCGTCCGGGCCGCGTCCGGGTCGGCCGTGGTTTTCTGGCCGGCCGGTACCGATCCTGCCCGTGCGGACCCGGCGAGGATTCCGTCCTCCCTCTTGCCCGTCGGAGTGCGCCTTCAGGTCGTTTTGTTGGCCGGTCCTCGGCCCACCGGCCGGATCTCCGGCGAACGGTTTCGGGGCGTCATTCATGAGGGGGAGCCGCTCCTTTGAATCCAGCTCAGGGGACCGGTTCCGGGACGGCGCTCGCCGCCCCTCCTCCATTCAGTTATCGGGTCATCGCCCACGGAGCCACCGATCCCGGCGTGGTTCGCCACGAGAACCAGGACTCGTTCTGCATCCTCGAGCCGGCCGATGCTCGGCTACGCAGGCGCAAGGGGATCCTCCTCGTCGTGGCGGACGGCATGGGCGGGCTCGCCGAAGGCGGAACCGCGAGCAAGTTCACCGTCGAGGCGATGCGCGAGAAGTACCTCGAGACCGAGGCCGACGCGCCCGCGGCGCTGAAGGCCGCCGTCTTCAAGGCCAACCTCCTCATCCACTCGCATTCGAGCAACAAGCCCGCTAAGGAGCCGATGGGCTCCACGGTCACCGCGCTCGCCATCTTCGAGGATCACGCCTGCATCGCGCACGTCGGCGACAGCCGGGCCTACCGCCTGACCCCGGCGGGGAGCTTCCAGAGGCTGACCCGCGACCACACTTGGGTCGAGGAGCTCGCCCGCAGGGGGGAGATCGAGCCCGGATCGCTCCAGTACTCTCTCAACCGGAACGTCCTGACACGGGCGCTCGGCTTGAAACCCGAGGTGGAGGTCGACCTGGTCGAGCTGGATCAAGTGCTCCCGGGCGACTCGTTTCTCCTCTGCTCCGATGGCCTCTACGAGACCTTGGAGGACATCGAGATCGAGAGCATCCTGAAGGCTCGCGGGGCCGACCTTGAGGTCGCCGTCCAGGATTTGATCGGCCTCGCTCGATCGAGAGGCGGACCGGACAACATCACGGTGATCGCTGCGCGCGTCGTAGCCTCCCCCGCGATCGAGACCGAAGGCGTTTCGCAGGTTTCATTGAACCGGCTGCCCGAGGATGAAGACACGTCGCCCCGGAGGGATTCGCTTTTCCCGCGGTCCTCCGTCTCCCTCATCTTCTGGGTCCTCGCCTTCGCGGTGGGGGTTGGCACGGTTATCTTCCTTGAGGGGAGGCCCCCTCTACCCGCCTCGGAGTGGCTGGGACGGATCTTAAGCGATCCCGGCTACCGGGAGGTGTTCCAGAGCCCGGAGGGCGGAAGGCTGCGAGAAGAGCTTTCGCGGCTGCTCGAATCATCCAGCCAGCGGGGACTCCCCGCCGCCGAGAACGACGAGAACATCCCTATAAAATAAGGTCCTTTCCCCGCCCGACCGTTCCGAGATTTCCAGTATCGGTCGCTTTCCATGGGCCGTATCATCGCAGCTCAAAGCAGGCGAAAGGGGAAGTGACATCCGGTTTTGAAGAGACATCCGGAGTCCCATCGAGGGACGTGGGAGGAACGCGTGTCGGGATCAGGGTATAAACTGGGAGTCTGTTACAGCCGCACGGTTGGCTTGCAAGGGGGCGGCCGACCGGAGGAGCGGGCGTGGACTTCGCTCTGTAGCGCGATCGGTTTCTTCGAGGACGGGTTTCTCGAGGACGGCGCCGAAAGTCGAGGGGCGGATGAGGGGGGCATCAGCGTCGCCCGGTTCCATGCCACTCTCGCCGCAGACCTTTCCGGAGGGCTTCACAAAGCGCTCGCGAGCGGCGTCACGCACGTCCTCTTCCTTTCCCCGGGGACGATTCTCCCCTTCTATGCGATCCAGAGCCTTATCGCTTTGAAGAGGCCTGCCGTCAGTGGGGTCTCCTGGAGCTGGGCGGCCCCCGCGGAAGGGGAGATGGTCGGAGAGCGTACGCGACGAGCGTCGCGCGACTCCAAGGATCTCCCTCTGATCTTCCCCCGTCTCGGATTCTACGATCCGGAAGAGCGGCCGTGTCCTTACTTCGGCTGGACGGCGCCGGAGCTCTTCGAGGTCGACTGGTGCGGCCTCGACTGCCTCCTCCTTGAACGCGAGGTGATCGCCGGCCTCGCCCATGGCCTCCGGGACGCGCGGGACGGCGAAGCGGCGCAATGGATCTCGCGCTCCCTCCACCGCAAGGGCGTTCGGATCCTCATCGACTCCTTCATCCAGTGTCCGAAGGTCGCGGGTCGATCGATCTGCCGTCCTCCCGTGAGCGAGGGAGGCGAAACCCTCATCCCGTCGAGCGATGTCTGGCGCGAGTTCTCGAAAAACTGTCCGAACCGGACTCTTCCCCGCGGACGGTTCATCGATCCCGCCTGGCGCGGGCGCGAATGGTACCGCAACTGGGTGCGCAAGGTGGTGAGGCGGGCTTCGCGTCTTTGCGCGGCTTCCGTGTGACGGCGTAACTTGGACGACCCCTCTGCCATGGCGGATCACATTTCGCGCCGGGGCTTCATCGAGATTGCGGCCGCAGGGGCCGCCTCTGCGGCCATCGGAGGCCATGTTCTCGCAAATGGCCCCCTCGGGGGACAGGAGAAGGCGGCCCAGAGGGGCCGCGTGCTCGACCTCGGCAAGGTCGGATCTCCGATCGCGCTCTCGACCTGGAAGCACGGCGCCCTCGCGAGTCGGGGCGCGATGGAAGTCCTGCGCCAGGGTGGGCGGGTCCTCGATGCGATCGAAAAGGGGATCAACCTCGTCGAGCTGGACCCCACGGTCGACTCCGTCGGGCTCGGAGGCCTTCCAAACGAGGCGGGGGACGTTGAGCTGGATGCCGCGATCATGGCCGGCGACCTTCGCTGTGGGGCGGTCTTGGCGCTCCGCGACGTCGCGACGGCCATCTCGGTGGCCCGCCGGGTCATGGAGCGCACGCGCCACATCCAGCTCGTCGGAGCGAATGCCCTCCAGTTCGCGCTGGCTCAGGGATTCCGGCGCCAGGACCTCCTCACTCCGGCGTCGAGGGCCGCGTGGGAGAAGTGGAAGTCGACGCCGGGCCGCCCCGTCCCGGGCCAGGTCGAGAAATCGCCGCCCGAGAAAGAGAAAAGCGGGGACGGCGGCGGTCACGACACCGTTTCAGCGCTCGTCCTCGATGCGGGCGGCAGGATGGCGGCCGGCTGCTCGACGAGCGGCCTCGCCTGGAAGATGGCCGGGCGCGTCGGCGATTCGCCGATCATCGGGGCTGGGCTCTATTGCGACGAGAAAGTCGGAGCCGCCGCGGCGACGGGAATCGGAGAGGAGATCCTGCGCGTGTGCGGCAGCTTCCTCATCGTCGAAGGGATGCGGCGCGGACTCGGGCCCGCCGCGGCCATCGCGGAGGCGCTCGAACGGATCGCGAACTCCCAGCCGGGAAATCGCCTCCGTCAGGTCGCCTTCATCGCCCTCTCCCGCGCGGGGGAAGCGGCCGCCGGGGCGATGCGGCCGGGCTTTCTTGCCGCGTTCGCGGGCGGGGACGAGAAAGAGCGGCTCGTCGAGGTCCCCGGTTACTGGGGGTGACCCTCCGCTCCGTCGAGGAAGGCATCCAGCGCCTTCCGGAGCGCCTCGCGGGTGGGCTCTTCCGGGATCGGCGCGCGAAAGAGAGTCTCATCGTCGACGGCGTGCCACCGGAGCCCATCAGGCCAGACGCGAGGGACGAGGCAGTATCCGCGGTGGCGGACATGGTGGTCGGGCAACCGGAAGGGGTGGCCCGGATTGAGCCGCTTCAGGTGGATCTGCATCCATCGGTCGACGTCTTTCTTGCCCTCGTTCGTGAGGTTGTAGTGCTCGACGACCGGCGGCCCGGTGTGGCCATCTTCGCGGGCGATCTCTTCGACGATGTGCCAGAGCTGGCCGAGGTTGAGGGCCGCCCGCGCCTGGGCGCTCTCGGCCAACCGCGTCGCCGGCGAAGCGGCGGGCTCCTCCTTCCTCCCGAAGAGCTTTCCGAAGAAGCTCACGGGCAGTAGAGGGCATCCCGCGTCGGGTCCGGCCCTTCCGCGGGATAGGGTGCGGGAAGAGGGGGAAGGCCGAGGAAAAGGCGGCCGAGGATCCGGACCGGGTCGGTGATGTTCACCTCGCCGTTGTCGTCCCCGTCGGCCGCATCCGGGCAAGGGGGGGCGTCTCCGCCGAGGAAGAGGTAATTGAGAATGACGACCGCATCAGTGATCGACACGCTCTTGTCGCCGTCGCCGTCTCCGCGAATGAAGTCCTTCGAAGGCGGGAGAAGCTCGCAATAGCCGTTCTTGCCGTTCTGGCCGCCCGCCATGCCCTGGACCGAGTACACGAGCGTCCGTGTGCGCTCCGGCGGCCGGTCGGTGAACTCGGTGGCGCTCCCGGGCAGGACGGCGATTTCCACGCCGTCGCGCAGGACCGCGATCCCCTCGTAGACTGCCGCGTTGCGCCACCGGAGGGGGACCTCGGCCCCCCGCTCGTCGCAGGTGACATCGAGAGGCGGAGGCAGCGCCGCGAAGAACTGGATGCGCATGAATTCCGCCGCGATGCCGTAGCCCACGGCGATGAGGTCCGGGCCGGCCATGGCGATGCCGCTCGTACGCAGCCCCGAGTGAGCCAGCGAGATCTCGAGGCCGGTCAAGCGCCCCTCGCGGGTGAGCTGCACGGCGCGCGTGATGGCGCGATCCTCCGGCCCCGCGCTGGTCAGGACGATCGTTCCGTTCTCGACGTCGATGCCGAGCCCGACGTTGTTGACGTAGCTTTGCTCGGGGGGTGAGGGGTGGCGGAACAGCTTCAGGGTCTTCCCGTTCGCGTCCATCCGTACGATCGTGTCCGAGTTCCGCTCCAGGTAGTAGAAGACCTTGTCTGTGGGATCCCAGCTCAGCCCCGCGGGATAGGTGATGAACCCGTTCGGCGGGTTCGGCGGCTCCGTCTTTAACTTGCGGAGGAACGAGCCATCCCGACGCAGGACATAGAGTGGAAAGTCTCTGATTCCGCCGATCTGCCCGCCCCCTTGCCATCCGATCACGTAAATCTCGCTCGGGCCCCCGTCGACCGGGCGGATCGCCATGGTGGCGATATCGTAGGGCGAGGGAACGACCTCCTCGAGCTCGGCCTCGAAGGTAAAGTCGGCCTTGTAACGGAAGAGCGATCGCGCGTGGAGGGGGATGCTCGCCGATGTGAGAAACGATCCATCAGAGGGGTCCCGCGTCAGTTGAACAGGGCCGGCCGACTGGGGGCGGATGAACGCCCGTTCAAGCGCCGTGCCCGGGCCGACGTGCGCTTCGGTCGAGGTCGGAGAGGTCGTTTGCAGCCCCAGGACGGCTCGCAGCTCGTATCGATGCAGCCCCGGGGGTGTATTCCGATCGAGGTACTCGTTCGGTCCGACCTGGAACTCGCCCGGTCCGAGAATCGCCAGGGGCCGGCAGTCCCGATCGATCTCGATCCGGTCGTAAGGCCCGTTCGCCCGGAATTTGAGAACGACGCTTCGCTCGCGGCCCGCTTGCCGAGCGCTGAGGCGTGTGATGGGCATCGGATCGCGCTGGAGGGTCGGGTCGAGATCGAGGATCGTCGAATACTGGCCCCGGAGGCTGACCGCGAGGAGTGCAGGCCCTCCGTCGGGAAGGATGGCGTGCTGGATTCCTACGAAGGCCCCCGGCGAGGTCGCGATCTGGCCCGCCAGAGTCAATTCGAGCCCGTGTACCACTTCGCCCGTGCGCGTGTCGACCCGGATGACCCTCACCGCGCGTCCGTCGAACCGAGTGCCGGCGGTCAGGTCGATGAAATTGAAGCCCTGACCGGGAATCTCCTCTGAGAGCCCGCCGAGGGAATTGTGGGTGATGTCGAACGGGACCGGGTTCTCGATCGAGATCGGGTGGGGGAAGCTCGTGAGGATGTTCCCCGCGAGGTCGATGGAGTAGACCCGCTCCCGCGCGATCTCCACGAACCACAGAGCGCCGTCCCTGTCCGGTCCGCCGAAGGGATCGAAGGACAAACTGGCGACGAGGGCCTTGTCGTCAGGGTCCTCCGGATCGTTGGGGAGGGCGACGGGGATGGTGAGCCGCACGACTCCTCCGAGATCGGTCTCGAAAACCGTGTTCGTGGTGGCATTGTAGATGAAAAGGCCCCCGCCTCCTCCCGGGTTGAAGGCGATCCCCGTGATCACCTCCTCCTCCTTCACGAAGGCGAGTTCGATCTCCCAGAGGAATTCGAAGTCGGGCTGGAAAACGCGGACCTTCGGTTCGAGGAAGTCGGTGACGTAGATGAAGCCTTCCGAATCGACGGCGAGGTCCACCGGCTGCTCGCCCGGATAGTCCGCCATGCGGCGCACGCCCCCGCCGCCGAGGACCGCCCGGCATACGGGGCTCGCGGTGGAGTTCGGCCCCGCGTAGCCTTTGAGCTGGTAGTCGAAGACCCCCGGCCCCGTCTGGGAATCCATCGCCTGAGCGGGGTCGCCGGCGAAGGTCGCCAGAAGCCGGCAGTTTCGGTACAGCTCGACGCGCTCGTAGGCGGACCCGCTCTTCCAGCTCAGCCGCACGCCGCCGCCATCCGCCGAGCATGTGAAGCCGAAGATCTCGCCGATGGGCTGCTCGGAGCCGTCGAGAACGACGATCCGCGCCTCGCTCTCGACGAGGCCGATGAGCTCGATCGTGCCTCCCGGGCCGTCGGGCTCCTTGAGGAGGAACCCCGAGACCGATCCGCCGGCGCGGGAGAGTGGGATATTGAAGCCGGTGTAGCTCCCATCGAGATTCAGGCGGCGGATCCACTCGGGCTGGTTCTCCCCGCCGGTCACGTACATGCCGAGGAAATCTCCCGCCGCCCCGCGGATCACCTCGACGTCGGTCACGGGCGCGCTGTCGCCCTTTCCGGGGAACCCATCCGGGTCGTCCGGATGGTCCCAGCGGTTGAGGACGAGCCCATCGAGGTCGATCTCGTAGATCGAGCTGCCGACCTTCTCGACGATGAAGAAGGAGCCCCGCCCGTCGTTTCCGAGGGGATCAAAGGTCATCCCGCGGGGAAACGGGTTCGCCAGTGGACCCACGACGGAATCGAAGAGCGGGCTGACGGTGCGGCCCGTCTGGTTTCCGATGAGATCGATTTCCATGATCTCGCGGGTCAGAGGTTCCATGACCCAGAGCCCGGGCTGAGCGGGGTTGTGGTTGTAGGCGATGCCCGTGAACCCCCACGACGTGGTCGACTCCGGCTGGAGGGGGGTGAGGACCGTCCGTAGGTCCCCGGAGTAGCGCCGGATCTTCGTGTCGAAGAAGGATGTGATGTAGAAGATCTCCCCGTCCGAGGCGATGTCCTGCGGCGCGAGGCCGCGGAAGGGGAATGTCCCGAGGACTTGACCCGGTGCGGCGTGCGAGACGGCAGGGAACGATGCGAGCAGGAAGAGGAGAGGGATGGCTCTGAACCGGCCCACAGAATCTCCTTTCCGGGTCTCCGTTGAGGCGGGAGGAACGGCCAAAACCCGCGTTGCGGACCACGCCTTGGTCCCGACGATCACTGAGAGCGGATTCTAAACCTCCGCTCCGGCTGGCACAATCAGCGTTTCCCCGGGGGGTACATGCAGGTAGCTGCGAACACCCTGAGGCCGCAAGGGGACGACGGACGAACGATTTCTCATGGAAGAGTCATCGCCCCAGCCGCTCCGCCGGCGCCTGGAACGCTCGCGCGCGGAACAGGAACTCCACGATGCTCCCCTCGTGCGGCTGGAGCCAGTCGAGCTTGATGGTGGGGATCGGGCCGAGGTTCAACCGGTCGATGTTGGTCGCGTCGAGGAGCGCGCGCTCGAAGGAAGAGTTCCGGGTGATCGCCGTGCACACCAGGGTCGGCCCGATCTTCGCGAGCATCTCCTCCTCGGGGCACTCGACCACGCTCACGAACGGGAACATGTACTCCTGGTTGGCCAGGGCCCGCTCCGGCGCCTCGCAGTGGATCACCGTCGGGCGCAGGTAGGCGCAGCGCTCCTTCTCCACGAGGCGCGGGCCGTAGGCCGCCGTGGCGTGCTCCACGCCCGGCTCCGCGAGGCCTCCCTCGATCGCTTTCCAGATCGCCTGCGCCGCGTTCGGCACGGTAAACGCGGCCAGGCTCGCTTCAGGGTCCTCCGGCGGCTTCGGCTCGACCGGCCCCAGCCGCTCGGCGAGGGCCCGCGCGATGTCGCCGGTGTGGCGAGACGCCCAGATGCCCGAGCAGTTGATGCAGCCGCGGCCGCTGTTCAAGTACACGCTGTCCGCCATGAGCGGCAGGTATTCCTCCCACCGGTCCACGGCGTCGTCGCCGAGGAGGATCTTGGAGAAGCCCGGACCATGCACCTGGACTCGCGGGTTCCCCACGTAGCGCTCCACCGTCGCTGCGCCCCCGAAGATCTTGGTGCGCCCACAGCGCGAGACCACCTCGCTCCCCATGTCGCCTCCGCCGGGATAGATCGAGATCGCCTCGCGGGGAACCCCCGCTTCGAAGAACGCCGCCGCCATGCGGTAGGGCGTCCACGGCTCCTGCGGGCCGGGCTTCAGCACCAGGCCGATCTGCATCGGGATCACCGGCAGCCAGAGCGTGTGCACGCCGGGGGAGTTTGAGGGCAGGACCATGCCCAGGACCGGCGAATGCGCCTGGTAGCTCACCGTCACCCCGCGCGACTCCATGCCGTAGCCGCGGGTAAGGATCTCCAGGTCGAGCCCCCGGGTCAGCGCATCGAGGATCTCCCCCATGTGGCTCAGCACGAAGTGGTTCTTCTGCATGTTCGCCTTGCACATGTGCTCGGGGAGGCCCGTCGTCGCCGACTGGTACCGCGCGAAGTCGTCGGGGGATTGCTCGCCGTCGCCCAATGGGAGCGTGCCGCGGAGATAGAGGTCGCCGGCCTTCTTCATCAGAGCCGCCAGATCCCGGCCGGGGATCTCGCGCAGCTTGTCGCGGGCGCGCTGCCCGAAGCGGATGTCGCGGGCCAGGAGGCCCGGATTGGCCTGGCTCACGCGGGCCAAGGGCTCGCCGGTCGAGAAGTGGACCACCTCCTGCACCTCCAGACTGGTGTACGGGGTGCCCCAGCGCAGGACGGGGAGGTTCAGCATGCGATCGTCTCCTCGGGATTCTCCGCCGGCGTGATCAATAGACGCCGACGGTGGTGGTGGCCGCGAACTTGTGGAACGGTCGGACGCCGCTCACGCCGTCCCAAGTGTATTTCTCATAGGGCGGCTCCCGTTCCCCCTCGTCCCGCTCCAGGAACCCGGGGACGAAGAACTCCTTGGTCAGCGTGGTCAGCTTCACGCGGCCCGTCCGGCCGTACGGAACGAGCCGGCTCGGGTCGTCGAAGTCGACCACCTCGATGACCGCGCGCGGCTGGGGAGCAAAGTAGCTGATCTTGTAGCCGTCGGCGGCGGTGACCGGCTTCGAAGCGGCGAGGCCCATGAGCGTGTTCCCGTAGGTGGGGGTCAGGTAGACCCCATCCAGGAGCTCCTCGACCGCGTAGCGGGTCCACTGCGGCGTGAACTCGGTGCCGCCCGAGAAGATGCCGGTGATGCCCGACTGCTTGATGCTCGAGCCGCGCTTCTCGAGTCCCATGGCCAACGCCTCGAGCAGCTTCGGGGTGGTGAAGAGGCACCGGATGTCGTGGCCGGCCCCGAGGATCGTGATCGCCTGCTCGATCACGTGCTCTTTGTAGGCCTCAAGCTCCTTCATCCAGCCCTTTTTGATGAGCTTGATGACCCAACGCGGGTCGAGATCGACGCAACAACAGATCCCCCCTCGGTACTGGGCCAGGTGCTCCACCGCCAGGCGCAGCCGTCGCGGGCCGGAGGGCCCTAGCATGAGCCAGTTCGATCCGCGCGGGAAGTGCTCGTCGGGGAGGGTCTCGCTAAAGAGCTCGTAGTCGATGCGGAAGTCCTCGATGGCGATCCGGCTCTTGGGGACGCCGGTGGTCCCGCCGGTCTCGAAGACGTAGACGGGCTTTCCAGCGCAGCCCTTCGGCACCCAGCGGCGCACCGGGCCGCCGCGGAGCCACTCGTCCTCGAAGCTGGAGAACCTCTTCAAATCGGCGAAGCCGTGGACTTCCCGGCGTGGATCCCACCCGAGCTTCTTCGCCTGCTCGAGCCAGAAGGGGCAGCCGGTCTCGGGGCTGAAGTGCCAGGCGATGATCTCCCGGACGTGGGCGTCGAGCCGCTCGCGGGCCTCCCGCGCCTTGCGTTCGAGGTCGGAGGAGAGGGCCGGGGCGCCGGCTCCGGGACGGTCGGAAACAACGCTCATAGACGATGGCTCCTTGATCTCGTCGCTCGACCCGTTCGTGGCTCGGGCCGATTCTGATTCTGGGAGTCCTTCCAGGGACCGGGCACAAGGTACAGCAGGCGATGGGGATCGACAACTGGTTTGTCCCAGTCCGGGCCGCTCCGTTCGAGCGCTCCTGATCGCCGAGGGCCCCGCCCCTTTCCGGGAGCGAAACCTCTTTGTCAGCGAGAACGCCCTCTCGCGCTCCTGACGCTCCGACAGACCGCGGCCTGTTTCCGCGGCATCGCGCTCGTATAATGCCCGCTCACCGGCCATGGGAAACACCTTCGGGAAGCTCTTCCGGATCGCCACGTGGGGCGAGTCGCACGGCGTGGGGGTCGGCGTCGTCCTGGACGGCTGCCCTCCGGGCATCCCGATCTCCGTCGAGGAGATCCAGCGGGACCTCGACCGCCGCCGGCCGGGGCAGAGCCGCCTGACGACGCAGCGCCAAGAGCCCGACAAAGTCGAGATCCTCTCCGGCGTCTTCGAAGGGAAGTCCGTGGGGACTCCGATCGCGCTCCTCGTGCGTAGCCAGGACGCCCGATCGGACGCCTACCTTCACCTGAAGGACCTCTACCGTCCCTCGCATGCCGATTTCACCTACCGGGCGAAGTTCGGCCTGCGGGACTGGCGGGGAGGCGGGCGATCGAGCGCCCGGGAGACCATCGGGCGCGTCGCCGCGGGCGCCATCGCCCGGAGGATCCTCGCCGACTGGGCCGGCATCGAGATCGTCGCCTACGTGCAGCGAATCCACGACATCGAGGGCAAGATCGACCCGGGCCGCGTGCGCTACCGCGACGTCGAGGCCAATCCGGTCCGCTGCCCCGACGCCCGCGCCGCGGCGGCTATGGCCAGGAGAATCGAGGCGGTCCGCAAGGAGGGCGACTCCGTCGGCGGCGTGATCGGGCTCGCCATCCGCGGCGCGCCGCCGGGCCTCGGCGAGCCCGTCTTTGACCGTCTCGAGGCGGACCTCGCCAAGGCGATGCTCTCCTTGCCGGCCACGAAGGGATTCGAAGTCGGCTCGGGCTTCGCCGGCACCTTCCTCACCGGCAGCCGGCACAACGATTCCTTCTACGTCGCGCGGGGGCGCGTGCGCACGCGATCGAACCGCTCGGGCGGAATCCAGGGCGGGATCTCGAACGGTGAGGACATCTACTGCCGCATCGCCTTCAAGCCGACCGCGACGATCAACCGCCCCCAGCGGACGGTGACCGAGGACGGCCGCGCCGTCACACTGCGCGCCAAGGGCAGGCACGACCCGTGCGTCCTCCCGCGGGCGGTCGTCATGGTGGAGGCGATGGCGGCCCTCGTCCTCGTCGACCACCTCCTCCGCCAGCGCGGCCAGTGCGGCTGGACGCCGCCATCTCCGCCGCGGTCGGTATCGCAGGCGGCGTCGCAGGCGGCCACTCTCCGCCGCACTCGCTCTCGGCGCCGCGCGGGACGACTTTCGGGCCGTCGCGCATGACCTCGCGGGACCTCCCGCGCCTCTGTCTGATCACCGATGCCGGCCGAGTGGGGGAAGCGGCGCTCGTGCGTGCCGTCGAGGCCGCCGGACGGGCCGGCCTGCGCTTTCTGCAGGTGCGGGAGCGCTCGCTCCCTCCGGCGGAGGTCCGGAGGCTCGTGGCGCGGCTGCGGTCTTTCCTTCCCCGCGATGCCATCGTCGTCGCCAGTTCGACCGGCCGCGCAGCCGACTTTGCCCTGGAGGTCAGGGCCGATGGCGCCCACGTCGGAGGAAGCGACCTCAAGCTCTTGCGGGAGGCCCGCAGAGTTCTTCCCCGCGGCCATCGGGTCGGCTACAGCGCCCACTCAGCCCAGGAGGCGGCCGCCGCGGGAGTCGCGGGGGCGGACTACGTCTTCCTCGCCCCCATCTTTGCGACCCTCTCGAAGGAGAGCCACCGCGAGCCGCTCGGAGTCGAAAAGCTCGCCGACGCCTGCCGCGCCGCGAGCATTCCCGTTTTTGCCCTCGGCGGAATCACGGCCGAGCGTGTCGGTCTTGCGAAAGCCGCCGGTGCCTGGGGGGTGGCGGTGATCGGAGCGATCGTCGATTCGAGCGATCCCGAAGCAGCCGCGCGGGGGCTACTGACTCTTCTAGAAGCGCGGTGACGGTCGTGTGTGGAGAAGATGTCGGGACAACGGCATGTATAGCGAGTGGGATTTGTGCGGACCGAAACGCCGGCCGTACCGTCTTGTGAAGTAGAGATCTGAGACGAAGCGCCAGCCATGAATCTCCGGTTCCTAGCATCCGATGCCGATCTGGTCCGCGGAGCCCGTGCCGGCGAGCCGGGCGCGTTCGAAGAACTGGTCCAGCGCCACCAGAAGAAGGCACAGGCTGTAGCGATCGCATCCGGGGTTCGCCCACAGGGGATCGAGGACGTCCTCCAGGCCTCCTTCCTCCGCGCCTTCGGGGAGCTTGACCGCCTCCGCACGCCGGAGTCCTTCGCCGGCTGGTTCCTTGCCATCGTCCGCAACGAGGCGCGAGAGCAACTGCGCGCCGCCCGCCGGACTCCGAGCGAGTCGATCCCGCTCGACCTAGCGGCGCCGGACGCCGAGGCTCTCGATGGAAGGGACCTCAGGGAATTCGTTTGGAGGAAAGTTGGAGAGCTACCCGAGGGGGTGAGGGAAGCGGTTCTTCTCTATTACCATGAGGGTGAGTCGGTCCGGGCGGTGGCCCGCGCGCTCGGAGTGACGGTCTCGGCGGTGAAGAACCGACTCATGCTCGGGCGAGATCTCCTCCGCGGCCGCCTCTGGCGGGAAATGGAGAAGGCCTTCCACGAGCTGGTGCCTTCGCGATGGGAGTGGCGAAGGCGGGGCCGCCGGCTCGCCTGGATCGCGATGATGTCGGCGCCGGGCACTCTCTCAGCGCCGTCGCAGGCCGCCGCCGCGCTCGCCTCTTCTCATGGAGGCGCACGACCCTTACCTACCTGCCTGCAAGGAGTCTGGATCATGTCGGCAAAGAAAACCGCAGCCAGTGTCGCCCTCCTCTTTCTCATTGCCGCTTCCGGAGGGATGTGGTTCTTCGCGAGCCGGTACCTCAAGGAGTCGGGGGAAGTGGTTCCCCGACCCGCCATCATCCAACGGACGGAGGAGGGGAGCACGCCGGTGGCCCTCGGCCCGGAAGAATCCCGGCCGGCGGAGGCGGAAGTGCAAATCCTCGGCCCCCTCTCCGGCGCCTCGGGCCAGGTCGTCTACGAGGAGACGGGAGCGCCCGCAGCCGGATCTCGAGTCGCGGCTCTTCGGGATGGCGAAATGGAATACGCAACGAGGACCATCACCGGCGACGACGGGCGATACCGGCTCACGGGGCTCCCCCCCGGGAGGTACACGGTCCTCGCGTGGAAGGACGGATGGGCCACGGACGAGCCCCAGGCCAGTGACCCGATCGAAATCAGCGCGGGGAAGCTGACGGAGAGGGCGGACCGTACGCTCGTTTCGGGTGGTGTGCTGACAGGGATGGTCGTCGAGGAGGGGACCGACAGGGCGATCGAGGGGGCCTTCCTCGCGGTGGATCGCCGCCTCTTCGCCCGCACCGGCGCCGGCGGAGGCTTCCGCGTCGACGGAGTACCCCCCGGAACCGCGGCCCTCTTGGTTTCGGCCTCCGGCCACGCCGCACGGGGGATTGACACGGTGATCGAGCCCGGAGCAGAGCCATCGCTCCGGATCGCGCTCGAGGCAGGCGGCGTGGTTGAGGGGACGGTTAGAGATTCCGGCGGAGCTCCGGCGGCGGGTGTCGTGGTTGAGAGGCTCGCCTCGCGGGGGGGAAGCTCGGCGCAGGCGGACCGTGACGGGCGTTACTGCCTGGAGGGGGTTCCGCTCCTCGAGAGGGAATTGACGCTCCATGTCGGAAGCGGCTCGACCCTTCAAACTACGATTAGCGTGGAGGGCTTCTCCGAGGGCTCCAGCCGCATCCGGCGCGACATCGATCTGCCCGGCGAATTCACCCTCGAGGGGAAGGTTGTGGACGCAGGAGGTGCTCCCATGGCCGGCGCGGAGTTCTTTCTCGACGCGTCCTCTCTGGAAAGGCGGAGCCGGAGGCCTGAGTCGACGTCTCGGAATGACGGAACGTTCCGCATCACGTGCGCCAACGATCATCACGAGGTTCTCACGGCCCGAAGGAGAGGCTTCGCTCCCTCCTCCTTGAAGCTCCGCCGCCTCGCTCCGGAGGAACGCAGTCGGATCGAGTTTGTCCTCGATCCAGGACGCGAGCTTGCCGGAGTGGTCGTTGATGCGGGCGGCGGCCCCATCCCGCATGCCTGGGTCTACGCGATGGAGGGTCAAAAGCACGCGGGACCGTACCCGTCCACTCTCTCGGACTCCGGCGGCCGATTCCGCCTCAAGGGTCTCGCCGCCAAGCTGAAGGAGGTCGGAGCGGTCAAGCGCGGTTACCTCGATGGCCGAACGAACGAGGCTCTGGATGGTGGAGAGGAAGTCCGCGTCGTGATGGAAGAGGCGGGCACCATCCTCGGCGAGGTGATGGAGGCGGAGGGCGGCGCCCCCGTCGCCCGATTCACCGTCAAGGTAACGCACGGCACACGGCGGCCGGCCGCTGGCGAGCCCCGTACGCCGCTCCCCGCGAGCTACCGGGGCGACGGGCTCCAGTTCGGCTCCGGCCAAGGCCGGTTCACGGTCGATCGGCTTGCCTCAGGTGACCGTTTCGACCTCACGGTCGTCGCCGATGGCTACGTCGAGCGGATTCTGTCGAACGTCGAGGCGAAACCGCCCTCCGAGCGGAGCGAGCCTCTGAGGGTCGAGCTGAAGCGGGGCGAGGAGATCCGCGGCCGCGTCGTCGACTCGAAAGGCGAGCCCATCGTCGCCGCGAAGGTCGCGCACTTCAACGGGACCGACGTGGGCGGGGGCGGGATGATGGGCGGGGGCGGAACGATGCTCTCGGATCGGCGGCGCCTCGGCGAGGTCGGCGCCGTGAGGGAGACGGCCACGGACGACAACGGCAGCTTCCGCATCCGTGGGGTTTCGGCTGGACCGGGGGCGCTCCTCCTCGAGAAGCGCGGCTTCGCGCGTACCGTCATTACCCCGCTGATTCCCACGGGGGAACTCCTGGAGATCCAGCTCGACGCGGGGGCGGTTCTCGAGGGCTCGGTGAGAGGGGCCGCGGGAGAGCCGGTCCCCGGGGCAAGCGTGAGGCTGCGGCTGGGCGACCTGGTTTTGCCGGGGGCGGTCACCGGCGAGGATGGGCGCTACGCCGTCTGCGACCTCTCGGCGGGCGAGGTGACGGTCGAGATGGCCGTCGCGGGGAAAACCTCGCGCCGGGCGGCGGCCCAGCTCCGAGCCGGTGAGCGCACCGTCCTCGATTTTGTCGGATCGGCGGGCTCGATCGCCGGCCGGGTGACCCGCAACGGAGAGCCCGTCGCCGGCGCGGAGCTGTCCCTCATTGGGCTACGGAGTGACCTTGGAGGTGGCAGGGCCGTCGCAGGCGCAGCCGGCGAGTTTCGCTTCGAGAACCTCGAACCGGGCCGCTACCGCGTCGAGGCGTTTCGATCCGGCCTTCGCCGGCCGTTCCTTGCCGGCGCGCGCCGGGAGATCGAGGTGGGGCAGGGAGAAGTCCGCTGCGACCTTCAGATCGCGACCGGCGCTCTCGCGGGCCGTGTGATCGATTCCGTGACGGGCCAGCCGGTGCCGGCCGCCGAGGTCCAGCTCCACGTGTGGGCGGCTGGAGGCCCGAGCGACGAAGGCGGCCGGACGGTCCTGGGTGGTTGGGCCCAATCGGCCAGCCAACGGCTGCCCGCCGGAGAGAGCCGCTTCCGCTTCGACGACCTGAGCCCCGGGAAGTACTTCGTGGTCGCCGTGCGGGATTCCGGGGAGGGCTCCAGCGGCTTCCTCGGACCCTTGGAGACCTCCCAGGGCCCGTGGTCCGAGGATCTCGCCATCGTCCTCGGTGGGCCCGGGCGGGTGGATGTCGAGGTGGTCGAAGCCTCGGGTGGACCCCTGCCGGACTCGACCAGTGTATGGGTCCGCCGAGCGGACGGTTTTCCTTTCACCGTGGGGGCCGAACTCGACGGGTCAGGCCGCGCGGTCATCAGGGGCTTACCCTGCGGGCCCTACCGTCTTGATGCCGAGTCCGACATCCACAATCCGGCAAGAGAGGTCATCGAGGTCGGAGAAGTTGCGCTTGCGAGGACTCTACGGCTCGATCGGGCAGCGTGGATCCGCCTCAGTTTCGAAGGGCCGAACGCCGCCAAGCGGGTGGGTTTCGTGACGGCCGTCGCGCTCGATGGAGGCGATCCGGGCTGGCACCACTGGACCGCCGAGGGAAACCGGCCGGCGGAGATCTCAGCAGGGGACCTCTCGACCCCCAATGCCAGTCTCTCCTTCAAGACCCGACCGGGCCGCTACCGCATCCGTTTCGAGATCTCGGCACGCGGCGCTTTCGTCTTCGATCCGCTCTTGTCCGTCCAGGAAGTTGAAGTTTTTGTGCCTATCGGGGGCGAAGCGGTCTTGACCCTGTCGATCCCCTGAGGTCTCTTGCGCCTCATCTCGGGAGGGCGTCATCGCGAGGCCGGTGGATTCCGCCTCTCCTCGCCGCGCGAGGGAGAGTCCACGACGGGCACGTCCTACAACCCCCGCTTTTCCTTCAGGAGGTTCACCTGGACCGCCGACGAGCGGCGGGCCGTCAGGTTCGTGACGGTCTGCGCGCTGTAGCCGCGCTTCTGGACCCTTACTTCCTGAGATCCTCCCGCCGAGATCGACACCCAGAGCGGCGTGTAGCCCCAGAAAGTGCCGTTCACGCTCACCTCGGCGGACGAGGGGTTCGACTGGATCAGGAACGGCAACTCAAGCCCCTTCACGTCCTGCGGGTGCTGGTCGAGGAGTTTGCGGGCGATCTGGAATGCGTCCTCGTAGAGGTGAGCTTCCATCAAACGCTTCGCGCGCCGCTTCTCTTCTCCCAGACGCGACGCTGCGGCCTCCGCCTCGCGCTGGAACCGCTTCGCCTGATCCTTCTGGGCCGGGATGAGCGCGTTCGTCGCCACGCTGTTGAGGAGGTTCCCGGCCTCGGGATATTTCCCTTCGCTGAAGAGCTTGAGGCCGGCCTCCAGATCCTCCTGCAGCTTCTCGAAGACTTCACGGAAGAGCCGCTCCTCGACTGCGACGATCTCTTTGGTCTGGAGCGAACCCGGATAGGCTTTCCCGATCGCCCGCAGCCGCTCGAAACCCTCGCTGAGCTTTCCCGTGGCGAGCATCTGGCGGATGGGCTGCTCGGATTTCCTCCAATCCACGCGAGCGAGCAGTTCCGTCCCGCTCCAGGCGAGAATCAGAAGTGCCGCCGCGGCGGCGGAGAGGCGGTGCGTGAAGACCAATCCGCGTCCGGCTCGCTCCTGGTGCCGTTGCGAGAACCCGCTCCGCGCCTCGTTGTTCGCAGGATCGAGCACGAGCACCTTCATGTAGATCTCTTCGATCCCTTCGAGCTGGCCGAGCTTCCTCTTGTCGCGCGCGACGCCCAGGAGGTGGCTCACCGCCTCGGAAGTGCGGCCGAGGCGCACGAGGAGATCGCCGAAGAACATCCGGATATCGAATCGGTTCGCTACTTTGGAGATGATGCCGTGAATTCTGTCGTAGGCGCGTTCGAGGAACCCAAAGTTCGCGAACTTCTTCGTGAGCGAGAAGATTTCGTCCAGGGCCTTCTCGTTCTGCTCCTGGTCCTGCAGCCGCCGGATGAGCGCCTCGTGGGCCAGGAAGTTCTGCGGAGAGGTCTTGATCGCGCGCTGGTAGCTCTCCATGGCCAGCCCCAGGCGACCGCTCTGGGAGTGGATGTCGCCCATTGCCTGGTAGTGCTCGGAGGCCTGGTCCTTCTCGTCGAGCTTCTCGTAGTTCGTCGCGATGCGTTTGTGGATGAGGATCGTGTTGATCGCTCGGTCGAGCGCATCCTCGAGCTTTTCGACCTCCTCCATGACCTCCGCGGCCGTCGTGGCGGTCTTCTCCGCGACGAGCGCGCCCTTCACGCTGTTCTGCTTGAGGGCGTCGTGAGCCAACCTTGCAAGCTCGGGGATGTCGCAGCCGGAGACCCGGATGAGATCGCGAAGGCTCCGCTTGCCGTCCATCGACCGGATGGCTTGGCGCAACGGAGGAGAAAGCTCCTTGCCAGCGCAAAACTGGTCGGCGTCCGAGAGGAGTTGCAGGCGAATCCGCTCCGAGTAGAGCTTGGCCTTGAGGAGGCTCCATTCGTGGGACCACTCTTTCAGCCGGTTCACGAGGGACTTGATGTCGATTGAGGCGAACAAAGCGGGATGGTCCTGATCGAAGATCTCGGGGGGCGGATTTCCCTCGTAGAACTCGTAGATCGCGTTCTCCCAGAGGAAGAGGTCGCACATTTCCTGGAAAATCAACTCGAGCGTCGCCTGCCTGAAAATGTCCCTCTTGACCGCCCCCATCCGATCGAGGGCCTCGTCGAGCCCTTCGCGCCGGTTCTCTCGACTGGCTTCGAGCGCCATGGCGAGCTGGTCCTTCGAACAGAGACCCTGGCGCGTCAAGTGGTCGTCGAGGCCCCGAACCTTGCGCCCTTCGCTCGAGTAGAGGCGGATGCCGCCCGTCGAGAAGTAGATGACGCGCTCATCTTGCCCGTCGGAGATCAACCAGGTTGAGGCTGGGTTCTTCTCCTCGAGCGTCTGGAGAACCGCCTGGATGGCGGCGGGGCAGAGCTGTCCCTCGGAGTTCATCATGATGCGCTGGGTCCTCCCAGATCCGGGCGGGGCCCGATGCCCTCGCAGCGAAGGATAACATCCGCATCGCTCGGAGGCAGCGCGAGCGAACCCATGCTCTGGGGACCGAAGCTCCGATAAGACGTCTCCATCCGGACGTTCTCATCCCTTGGCGCCGGACGACGTCCCCCGCGTGTTGTATCTTCCTCATGGTTGCCCGGATCCAGCCGGGTTGTCGAGACGGTTCGAGGAACGAGCCCCAATGGCGAAGCCATCCGGAACTACCGGCCAGAAGTTCTCCGTGCGGGAATTACTTTTTTCCGAGCTCGCCTTGCGCGCGAAGAGGATCCCCGAGGAGACGATCCGAAAAGGCTGGTCGATTCTCGACGAGATGAGCCGCTTCGGAATCAACCGAACGATGTCCTCGGTGCTCCTCGAGCGGAAACTCATCGACAAGGCAGCGGAAAAGGAAGTTATCGAGGGGTTCAAGAACCTGCACCTTCCATGCCCGAGCTGCCGCAAGCGGCTCACGCTGGAGGCAGTCGATGCCGAATCCAAGTTGCGCTGCCGAACGTGCCAGGCGCTGCTCGAGGTGGAGCTGAAGGTGCCGGTCCCTGAAGGGCAGGGCACGTGTCCCGGACGGCTCGATGGAAACCTGGAGCAGCTCGTTCAGCTTGCCGAGGTGAGCCACGGAGACGGGGATGCCGCCGCCCCGACGCACGGACCCGGAGCGCTTCCGAGCCGCATAGTCCGCGGGGCCGCGGGCTACTCGATCGGGGAGGAGACCCCTTCCCGAATCGCGAGAGAACCGAAGGAGTCCCGAGAACCCCGGGAGCCGAGGGAGCCCCAGGAAGTGCGCGAGGTGCGCGAGAAGGCGAGACCACCTGCCCCCGCGGTTACGGAAGCGAAGTCTCTCCCGGAGAGAACCCCGGGGCCCGCAGCGGACGAAGCGGCGCCGGCGGCCCCCAGGCGGCGCCGTTTCGACAAGGAATCCGTCCGCCGCTACCAGCTCCAGACCATCGTCGCGACGGGGCCGTTCGGCCGGGCGTACCGCGCAGCAGCCGCTACGGGGAAAGCTCCTCCTGTCCTGCTCAAGCTCCTCTTCCCCGATCTCGATGTCTCCCCAACGACCGTCGCCGTGGTTCAGTCGAGGCTCAAGGAGTGGAGCGAGGCAGGAGGAAAGACCTTCTCGCGACCTCACGCCGCCGAGCTGGAGGGCCCGAACGCCTACGTCGTTCGTCCTCACCTCGGCGAACAGTTCGTTCCCCTCTCGGCCGTTCGACTGAGCGACCTGAAGGAGAAGCCGGCCCTCCTGCGGAGGATCACCGCCAGCCTGAAGGGAGCCCACGACGCCGGGAAGTTCCACGGGAACCTCAAGCCCTCGAACATCTTCCTCGACAGGAGCGGAGGCCAGGGACAGATCCTTCTGGTCGATCCGGCCCTCCACCTGGTCTTACCGCGGGAGAACCCCTTGCAGCGCTGGCGCGTCCTCGCCAACATGGCGCGGTTCGTCTCCCCCGAGGAGATCGCCGGCGGAGAGCCGACGGTGGCCTCCGACGTCTACTCACTCGGCTGGATCTTCTTCGCCGTCCTCTCCGGAACCATTCCGTTCGAAGGGGTACCCGCCGCGGAGGTCCTCACGCGGCATCAAGAGGGGCCCGTTTCGGAACTGCCCGACAGCGCGGGGGAGTGGAGGACTCTCGTCCAGGCGATGACCGCCCTCCAGCCCAAAGAGCGACCTCGCGACGCGGGAGCAGTCCTGGGAGCCGTGGAGGCCCTCATTGCGGGGAAAAGACTCTCGCTGGCGCTCATCACCCCGCGCAAGGCGGCGGCGGAGGTCGTGACCACGGCCTCTCGCCGCAAGGCGAAGAGCAACCGGCGGTACGCGATCGGCCCGGCGGTGCTCCTCGCCGTCCTCGCCTGGACCGGATGGTGCTTCAAAGGCTGGAAGGAATCGGCGGCCGCGCTCTCCTCGGAGGATCGCTCCAAGACCCTCTTCGAGAAACTCGCCGAGGAGGCCTACTGGGAGACGGCCCAGCGGGCCAAGCGCACGCCGGAGAGAGGGCGCGAACTGTGGGAAGAGTACCTGCGGGCCTTCCCCGGCACACCCATGGTCGGCTCGGCCGAGACGCAGCGGGCCAGCTTCCCCGCTCCGATTCCGGAGCGGACGAAGTAGCTTCGTCCGTCAGGAGCATGCTCGTAACTGCGCCTTCTCGTCGAAGGACACAGAACGGGCCTTGCCCGCAATCCGAACGACAGACGGACGACGAATTTGAACCACAGAGGACGCAGAGGACACAGAGGATCACAGAGGGACTGATGCTGAGGTAAATACCGCACTCGGTTACATGCATGGGTCCTGCGCGCTCCGCGATTGATGTCACCCCCGGCGACCGGTTAAACCTGTGGGCTCATGAAACCGCAGGTCGCGATGTTCCTTCTGCTCCTCGGCCTCGTGAGCCCGGCCGGCCGGGCCGCGCAGCCCAACATCGTTCTGCTCTTCGCCGATGACCTCGGTTACGGCGACCTCGGCTGCCAGGGCCACCCGAACATCCGCACGCCCCATCTCGACCGGATGGCCGCCGAGGGGATCCGGTTGACGTCGTTTTACAGCGGCATCGTCTGCTCCCCGTCGCGAGCCGCCCTCCTCACCGGCCGATATCCCGTGCGGACGGGCGTCTTCCGCGTTATCGGGCCCGACGACAAGCTGGGGCTGCCCGCGTCGGAGATCACGCTGGCCGAAGCGCTGAAGGCGCGCGGTTACTGGACGTGGGCTATCGGAAAGTGGCACCTCGGCCACCACGACCCCGCCTTCTTTCCCACGGCGTGCGGGTTCGACGGCTACCTCGGCCTCCTCTACTCGAACGACATGATTCCACCCTGGGTGGAGACTCAGCGTCCTCTCAGGCTCTACCGGAACACGGATCCCGTCGACGGACCGGTCGACCAAGCCACGCTCACCGGCGCCTACACGGACGAAGCCGTCCGCTTCATCCGCGATGCGAAGGCCGGCCCATTCCTCCTCTATCTCGCCTACACTTTCCCGCACGTGCCGCTCGCAGCCGCGCGGCCTGCCGATCCGAATGCTCACCATCCGCCGGCTGCCGATCCGCAGGCCGCCGGGGGAAGCTCCCCGCGGGGGCTCTACGGCGACGTCGTCGAGGCCATCGACGCCAGCGCCGGGCGCATCCTCGATGCATTGAAGCAGGAGGGGCTCGATGGGAACACGCTCGTGGTTTTCACGAGCGACAACGGGCCGTGGATCGACCTCCCTCCCCGCATGCTGCGGGGCAGTGGCGGCGTCAAGCCGTGGGATGTCGGTTCCGCCGGCCTCCTGCGCGGCTGGAAAGGGAACACGTACGAAGGCGGCCCGCGGGTCCCTTTCATCGCGCGCTGGACCGGGAAGATCCCGCCGGGGCGGGTCTCTTCGGGCATCGCCGCCTCTATGGACCTCTACACGACGATCTTGAACCTCGCAGGAGCCTCGGTGCCGGCTGATCGGCCCGTCGATGGAATCGACCTCCTCGATTTCCTCGAGGGAAAGGCCGCATCACCGCGCCGGGAGTTCCTCTACTTCCGCGGACGGGAGCTCGAAGCCGTGCGGGAAGGAAAGTGGAAGCTCCGTTTCACGACCCACCTGCGTCAGGAAGTGCCGGAGTGGCGGCCTCCCGACGCGGAGCTGTTCGATCTCGAAACGGACCCATCCGAGCGTTACAACCTCGTAGGGACGCACCCGGAGCTTGTCGCCCGCTTCCTGAAGATGATGCGCGAGAGGGCGCGAGATCTCGGGGCCGATTGGGCCGGCGAAACGCCATGACCGGAGAGAGACGGGGCCCCCGAGGGCCGGCGCGGGGCATCATCGCCGCTGTTTTCACCCCCTTCGATGCCGCCGGAGATCTGGCGCTCGATCGAGTGACCCGGATCGCCTTGCAGACCATCGCCGAAGGAGCCGAGGCGATTTTCGCTGGAGGCACGACGGGCGAGGCGGAGTCGCTCACGGTCGCGGAGAGGAAGGCTGTAGCCGAATCGTATCTCAAGGCGGCGCACGAGAAGGTCCCCGTGATCGTCCAGGTCGGCCGCAACTGCCTCCGGGAGGCGCAGGACCTGGCCGCGCACGCCCAGAAGATCGGCGCCGCCGCGATCGCGGCCGCGCCCCCTTCGTACTTCAAGCCGGGGAGCGCGGTGCTACTCGTCGAATGCATGCGGGAAATCGGCTCGGCCGCCCCCGAACTGCCGTTCTACTACTATCACATCCCCGGCCTGACCGGAGTCTCCATCCCCATGGCCGAGTTCCTCGCTCTCGCCGCCGAGCGATTCCCCGCGCTCGCCGGCATCAAATACAGCGGCTTCGACATCCTCGACATGAAGGCCTGCATCGACTTCGACCGGGGGCGCTTTGATTTCCTCTTCGGTTCGGATGAGCTTCTCCTGACCGGGCTCCTGAGCGGGGCGTGCGGGGCCATCGGCAGCACGTACAACTTCGCGGCGCCGCTCTACAGGCGCATCTGGGCAAACTTCGACGCAGGGCGCCTCGACGAGGCCCGTCGCTTGCAGGATCACGCCGTGCGGATGATTTCCATCCTCCAACGCGCCGGCGGGCAGCCTGCCTTCAAGGCGGTCATGCAGTTCATCGGCCTCGACTGCGGGCCGAGCCGTCTTCCACAGGAGACCCTGAGCCCCGCGGCGCGCGATGGCCTCCGGCGGGAGCTGGAGTCCATCGGCTTCTTCGACTGGGCGCGGCCTCCACGGGCGGGTTGATCTCCCATGTCGCTTCTTCATCTCGAGCGGCTGCGGAGCGACTGCGGGCAGGCGGTCGCGGTCTTGCGGCTCGACCGGCCGCCGGCCCACGCGATCTCGCGCGGTCTTCTCGCGGAGCTGCTCGGCGCGCTCGAAAGGATCGACCGCGATCCTCCGCGGGCCCTGGTGCTTGCCGCCACGGGCGAGAAGTTCTTCAGCGCGGGGCTCGACCTCCTCGACCTCTTCGACCTCGACCGCCCGGCTCTCGAGACCTTCGCCCGGGAGCTGAACGATTTCTTCCTGCGGCTCTTCCGCCTACCGTTTCCCGTGGTGGCGGCCGTGAGCGGCCACGCGATTGCCGGAGGGCTCATCCTGTCGCTGACGGCGGATCGGAGGATCCTCGCGCGCGGCGAGCACCTCCTCGGGCTCAACGAAGGCCAGGTCGGGCTCGCCCTGCCGGGCCCGCTCTTCGAGGTCGTCCGGTCCGCCCTCGGCGGCGCGGCTGCGAGCGAAGCTCTCCTCGAAGGGAAGAACTACGCCGCCGCCGACGCGATACGCGTCGGCTTCGTCCACGAGATGGTGGAGAGAACGGAGCTGGAAACCCAGGCGATCCGGGCGGCCGAGCGGATGGCCCGGGTCCCGGCGCGGGCCTTCGCGCGGATGAAGACCCTCCTCCACGGCGATGCGGAGGCTTGGATCCAGCGGACCGGCGAGACCACCGACCCGTTCCTCGACATCTGGTTCGACCCCGCGACGCGCGAGGCGATGGAGAGGGCGAGGGACAAATTGCTGGCCCGGAAGCACTCATAAGGAGCATCTCATGCAGACCTCCATCCTCCTTCTCCTCGCGGTCCTCCTCCAACAGACCCCGCCAGGGAAAAAGCTGCCCGAGGTCCCGGAGCCGAATTGGAAGGCGTGGAGCGACGTTGACGAATCGGCGAAGAAGCGCATGCTCGATGTCTGGTCCGTCCTGAAGGACGTGCGGCCAGACAGAAATTTCAAGGACGAGGCCGAACGCGAGCGGGCGTACGAGAAGGTCGAAGAGGCATACTAGGCGTTCGAGCAGGACCGACCCGCGGCCGCCGCCGCCGCCGCAGAGATCATCCGCACGACGAAAGACGATGCCCTACGCCTGATGGCGGCCGGGGCGCTCTATGAGAGCGAGAAAGAGAAAGGCGAGCCTTTCGCGATCTGGGCGATGGCCAGGTCGACGACCGTCGACTCCTGGTTCGAGGAGTCGTTCGAACTGACCAAGTATCTCGCCGCCCGCCGAGAGCCTCGACTCCTGCCGGCGGTGTTTCTCATCCTGCGCGTGAGGGAGGCGAGCTTGTTCCTCGATCTCCATAGCTGGTACATCCCCCCCAACGATTGCGTTTTCTATGTCCTCGGTGCCTATGGTCGGGACGTCTTGCCGTACCTCTTTCCCATGCTCGATCACGCGGACCCGTTCGTTCGCCGGAACGCCGCCTTCGCACTGGCCTATTTCGGGGACGAGACCGCGAAGGCGCGTCTCATCGAGATGCTCGCGATGGATGACGCCGGCTCCGGGGGCGCCGCATTCGCCCTCGGGGAAATCGGTGCGGTCGAGGCCTTGAAGCCGGTCGAGCGACTCCTCAAGTCGAGGGATGCGATGAATCGCCTCTGGGCCGCCTACGCCCTCTTCGAGTTCGGAATGCTCGGTTCGAAAGAAGCGCTTCCCCTTCTCAAGGCAGCCCTCGAACGTGAGAACGACAAGAACGCTCGCAGGGAAATGGAAGGAGACATCGAAATTCTCGAGGACGGCGCCAAACCGACGCACGAGGGCGTGGATCCTGCCGACAAGGAGAAGCTGAAGAAGCTTCTCGATGAGGCGGAGGAGAGTGACGGTCTTCGAAGCTCGATGGATCTCATCGCGGCCTCCGCGCGACCTGAGAACCTCGAGCAGCTCGAGCGGATTCGCCAGAAGACCATGAACGTTCCGTCCAATCTGGGCCACAAAAAGTTCCGAGCCTGGAGCTACGTGATCAAGACGGTTCGGCGCCAGAAGCGCTGACCCATCGGGTTGGGCGGGTGGAGAACGGGTGGCCTCCGCCGTTCTACGCCGAGCAGCCCGGAGCCGGCTCGCACCCCGCGCCGGCCGGCGCGGCTCCGCACTGGGGGTAGGGCGGTGGGGGCGGGGATCCTCCGGCAAATTGGAAGAAGAGCGTGAAGACCGGGTCGGTGAGGTCCACTCGGCCATCTCCGTTCGCGTCGGCGGCTTCGGCGCAGCAGCTCGGCGGCCCCTCGCGGAAGAGGTGCTCGAGGGTATGGACCGCATCGGTCAGGTTGGCGCGGCCGTCGCAGGTCGAATCGGCGCGGAGGAATCGAGGTGCCACAACCGGCGCGATCGCTGCGGCGACCTCCCCGTGCGCCTCCCTGAGGAGCGAAACCGTGCTCGCGTGGACCGGTGAGGGGTGGTAGACGCCGAAGCCGTCGTAGTCGCGCGATGCGTTGTGGTAGAGCATCCAGAGGAGCATCCCGCCGGAAGAGCTTTCCGGCTTCAGCTCGCCGAGGAGCGCGTCGAACGCGTCGCGGAACGACTCGTTGCGCGTCGCGATGGGCTGCTCCTTCCCGTATTCGCCGAGGAGCACGGGCTTCCCGATCGAACGCTCCGCCTCCTCGAAGTGGTTTCGCACCCAGGAGGTCGTCTGGGCGCGGTCCATCGACCAGTGGTCGGGCCACGAGTGGAACGAGGCGAAGTCGATCGCCGCGTGCGCATGGTTGGCGATGAAGTCGACGCCGCGCGTCGCCATCCAGCTCTGCGGGTTCCGCGCCGCCTCCGCGGGTCCGTAGAAGCCTTCGGAGCCCGTCGTGAGGAGGTGGCGCGGGTCGACCGATTTCACGTGGGCCGCCATCTCGGCGATCCATGCATCGAGGACGGCCCGTCCTTTCGATTCGGCGCGGGGTTCGTTGGCCAGCTCCCAGCCGAAGATCGCCGGGTCGTCGCGGTAGGCGACCCCGGTGAACGAGTTCACGCGCGTCAGGAGTTTCGCCGCGTGGGCGCGGTACATCTCCCTGCAGGCGGGATCCGAGTAGAAGTCGTCGTGCGCGCCGGCCGTGGGGCTCCACTCCACGTACTGGTTCATGCCGCCGTAGTCGTTCCAGTTGTTGACGAGCGTGAGGAGAAGGCGGAGGTTTCGCTCCTTCGCCTCCTTGATCACGTGGTCGAGCCCCTTGAGAACGCTCTCCTCGTAGACCCCGGGCGAGGTCTGAAGGGCGTTCCATCCGTCGGGCCCGTCGTGGAACGCCCAGGTGCGCACCACCGTCGCCCCGAAGTACGCCGCATCGTCCAGGACCTCGTCGACGACCCAGCGCTGGCTCGGGCTCGCGGCGTTGACCATGAGGTAGTAGCAGTTGACGCCGACGGCGGGAAAGGGATGGCCATCGAGGACGAACCCCGTTCCCTCGCGCCCGACGAGCCCGCCGGGAGGCCCCGCGGCCAATGCAAGAAGCGCCAGGAAGCTCAGCATGGCGCCCAGGATCTACGAAGCGACCCTTCAACGCAACTCACCTCGCCCGCGAACGTCGTCTGGAATCCGGGGAATCAGACGACTACACTTCACGCTTCATCTCGACGCAAGAGGAACGAGGAAGGTATCGCAATGAACGCTCTCCGCTGGATGCTCCGATCCGCTCTCTTCACGCTGGCAGCCGCGGGCGCGGCGTACGGCCAGTCCCCACGGGTGCTTTACACCTGGTCCGGAACGGGGAACGCACAGGGATGGACCCACCCCGCCAACTTCGGCGTCAACGCGGTCACGATCGAGAACTCGACCGCGGGCGAGCTGACCGTCACGGAGACTGGCGAACCGGGCACGACCTTCGGCCTCGCCGACGATGCGAACACGATCTGGGAAAACGGCACCAACATCGGCGGCCTTGACCTCACGGGGCTCGATGCGATCGAGTGGGAGCTGGGCCACAGCGGCGCGGGGCCGGTCCTCGTCCAGTTCTTCGTCCAGGCGACGCCCGCATTCACGTTCATACCCCTCGGACCCGACGTGGAAATCGCGCCCGGCGTGGCCGTGTACTCGACGCCGCTCGACTCGCTTGCGGCCGATCCTCTCCAGATCGCTTACGTCCGCACCATCGGCATCAACGTCCGCGACCACGTCGACGAGGGAAACCTCGTCTGGACGATCCGCGAGGTCCGGAGCGCCGGCGAGCCCCTCAAGGAGCGGTACTTCGCCACGCACGACGCGGGCTCTCCCGATGGCGGGCTCCAGGGGGCCATCGTCAACTTCGAGATGGGCGCGGTCGAGGGCAACGACGGTAACCAGAATCAGTCCGGCCTGCGCCACAACCCGTTCGAGCCGCCCGTGGGGAACACGGGCTCCCTCCAGTGGACCGACCTGGCCGGCATGCAGGGAGCGGCGGTGACCTGGGCCAACGGGACCGTCTTCAACGGCAACACCTTCAACGAGCGGCCGACGGACATGTCGAACTACTCGCGGATCGTGTTGAGGATCGCGGCCACGAACCCTCCCGATGGCACCGTCGCTTCGGTCGGGGTCCAGTATTTCCTCCAGACGGGGAACTGGAACTTCCGCCAGGCGGGGACGATCCAGAGTCTGACGGCCGATGGGCTGTACTACGACATCGAGTTCCCGATCACGGAGGTGCGCGACCTCGACACCGTCCTCCAGCACGGCGTGAACATCCAGAACCACCCGGACGGAAACCTCGTCATCGACATCGACCACATCCTCGCCGTGACGGACACGGACTTCCCGGACTGCAACAAGAACCAGAAGCCCGATGAACAAGACCTCGCCTCGGGCGCGAGCAAGGACTGCAACGCCAACAGCCTTCCGGATGAGTGCGACATCGCCGCGGGGACGTCCGAGGACTGCAACAAGAACGGCATCCCCGACGACTGCGACGTCGCCGCCGGCCCGCGGAGCGAGGTGATCTACACCTGGAGCGGCATCGGCGATCCCCACGGCTGGATGAAGCTCTTCGGAGCCGGCGAAGTCTTCATCGACAACACCGTCGAGGGCGAGCTGAGCATCGTCGAGGCATCGCCGGTGCCGGGAACGACCGTGGGCATCAGCGACGGCTTCAACCTGATCGGCGACACCCTGATCTCCCAGGGAGCCCTCGACCTGACCGGCCGCTCCGCGCTCGAGATCGAGATCGGCCACGACGGGACGGGTCCGATCCAGGTGCAGTTCTTCGTCCAGACGACGCCGGACTTCGTCTACGTGGCCCTCGGGCCCGACCTCGGGATCCAGGCGGAGATGAATACCGTGACCGTGCCCCTCGATGGCCTCACCGCCGCGCAGATCGTTCACGTCAAGACGATCGGCCTCAACATCCGAGACCACCTCGGGGTCGGCGACGTCACATGGACCATCCGCGAGATCCGCTCCGTCGGCGTCCCCCTCCGCCAGCGCGACTTCGCCACGCACGAGCCCGGCGCGAGCGACGACGGCCTCCAGGGAGTCATCGTCGCCGAGGAGGTTTCGGCCGTGGAGAACAACGACGGCCAGCAGAACCAGACCGGCCTCAGCCACAACACTTCCGCTTCGCCGCCGGGGAACACCGGCTCCCTCCAGTGGACCGACGTCCCCGGCTTCGGAGGCGCGCAGGTTGCGTGGTTCAACGGCACCGTCTGGAGGGGGAGCACGCTCAACGAGAGGTCGGTCGACATGTCCTCGTTCAACGAGATCGTCGTGCGCATGGCGGCGACGAACTTGAACATCGGCGCCGTTTCGACGGTCGACGTCGAGTATTTCGTGGCGACGGGGAACTTCAACCCGTATTCGATCGGTCCGGAGCCTCTGGCCGCCGACGGAGAGTTCCACGAGCTTCGGTTCTCCCTCGAAGGGATCCCGGGCCTCAGGGCCGTCGATGCCCACGGGATCGACCTCGGCGACCATCCCGAGGGGCACTTGATCATCGACATCGACAACATCCGCGGCGTCTCCAATGCCGTCACGGAGCTCGACTGTGACGGCAACGGCGTGCCCGACGACTGCGACATCGCCGCGGGCGATCTCGCCGACGCCGACAGGAACGGGAAGCCCGACGTCTGCGAGTTCCGGGGTTTCCGGCGAGGAGACTTCAACGCCGACCGCAGCTTCGACCTCACGGACCCCATCGGCGTCTTCAACTACCTCTTCCTCGGGGGCGAGGCTCCGTCCTGCCTCGACACCGCCGACGGCACCGACGACGGAGCGATCGACATCTCCGACGGGATCGCGATGCTCAACCGGCTCTTCCTCGGAGCGGACGCGCTCCCGCTCCCGGGGAGCGACTCCTGCGGCCTCGATCCCACCGTGGACAGGAATGTGGAGTGTCTGTACCCTCAGGAACTTTGCCGCTGACGGGAATGCCTGGACGGGATCGACGCCGGCGGGGAATCCTCCACTGAATCGAGGCGGAACGTGAAACCCATCTCCCTCCCCTCGGGCCGGCTCCTCTGGGACCGATTCCGAGAGTACTACTTCCAATCCGCGGCGCTCGGGATCGCCCTCGACATCAGCCGCATGCGGTACTCCGCGGATTTTTTTCGGGAGATGGACGGGCCGATGCGGCGCGCCTTCACCTCCATGCGGGAGCTGGAGGCGGGGGCCATCGCCAACCCCGACGAGCAGCGACGCGTCGGCCACTACTGGCTCAGGGATCCGGACCGGGCTCCCGAGCCGGAACTGCGCGACGCGATCCGCGGGGCTCTGAAATCCGTCCGGGACTTCGCCGCGGAGGTCCACGCGGGCAAGGTTCGCCCCGAAAAGGCCGAGCGGTTCCGGAACGTGCTCCTCATCGGCATCGGAGGCTCGGCTCTGGGGCCGCAGCTCGTCGCCGATGCTCTGGGAGGGCCGTCGGATCGGATGCGGTTCCATTCCATCGACAACACGGACCCCGATGGGATCGCTCGCATCCTCGCCTCGATCGGCGGCGGCCTCCTCGAGACCTTGACGGTGGTCATCTCGAAGTCGGGGGGGACGAAAGAGACTCGAAACGGCATGCTCGAGGTCGCCGCGGCCTACCGCGGTGCGCATGTGACTTTCGAGCGCCACGCGGTCGCCGTCACCGGCGAAAAAAGCGCGCTGGCGGACCAGGCGGCTTCCTGGCTCCGGATTTTTCCGATGTGGGACTGGGTCGGAGGCCGGACATCGGAGCTTTCGGCCGTCGGGCTCCTCCCCGCGGCGCTTCAAGGGTTCGACATCGACGGGCTCCTCGCCGGAGCACGCGCGATGGACGAGGCTACGCGCGTCGAGGAGCCGCGCCGGAACCCGGCCGCTCTTCTGGCGCTGATGTGGCACCACGCCGGCGGCGGCCGGGGTCTCAAGGACATGGTGGTCCTTCCCTACAAGGACCGCCTCCTCCTTTTCTCGCGCTACCTCCAGCAGCTCGTCATGGAATCCCTTGGCAAGGAGAAGAACCTCGCCGGCGAGACCGTCCACCAGGGGATCGCGGTCTACGGGAACAAGGGCTCGACCGACCAGCACGCCTACGTCCAGCAGCTCCGCGACGGCCTCGACAACTTCTTCGTCACCGTCATCGAGGTGAAGGAGGACCGTCCGGGCGGCATCCGGTCGCTCGAGGTCGAGCCCGGGATCACCTCGGGCGACTACCTCGCGGGCTTCCTACGCGGCACGCGCCAGGCGCTCGCGGACAAGGGCCGCGAATCGATCACGATCGAGCTTGAGCGACTCGATGCGGCGGCGATCGGGAGGCTCATCGCGCTCTTCGAGCGCGCAGTGGGGCTCTACGCGGCGCTCGTCGGCATCAACGCGTACCATCAGCCCGGTGTGGAAGCGGGAAAGAAGGCCGCCGGCGAGATCCTGGACCTCCAGAAGAAGGTCGTCGCCGAGCTGCGCCGCCGCGCCGGGACGTTTCTCGGCATCGAGGAGATCGCATCGGCCGCCGGTGCGGGAGACCGCATCGAGGAGGTTTTCCATCTCCTCGAAAGGCTCGCGGCGAACCGCGCGGACCGCGGCGTCTCGAGGCGGCGGGGGAAGGATCCGTTTTCAGCCCTCTACGGCCTGGAAAAGTCGGGTTGAGCACGAAGCCGCGCCGGGGAGGGAATCCGCACCCGGTAGAATCTGGGCTCGAGGACGGAGGATGCTGCGCTCGCGGGGTCCTTACGGCCCCGCGCAAGTCCTTTACAGGGGCGGCGGCGTCGGCCTCCGGTGCGGCCGGCAGGAGATTTGCCGGCCGAGGAGGAGGAGGAGCCTGAGCTATGGGTCAAATTCAGGAATTCCAAGAGAGGCTGCGCAGGACCGCTCCGTGGTGGAGAAGGGCCGGAAAGCCCCGGCTGGCCGCCCTCATCGCCGTCCTGTGGGTCTCCGGCACCGGTCTCGGCGCCGAATACTACGTCGACAGCACCGCCGCGACGGATGGAAGCGGCTCGTCCGCCAGCCCCTGGAAGACGCTCGCGACCGTGAACGGCCGGACGTTTCAGCCGGGCGACACGGTTTACCTGAAGCGGGGCGGCGTCTGGGCCGAATCGCTCAGCTCGGATGACGACGGCACCGCCGGCTCCCCCATCACGTTCGGCGCCTACGGCTCGGGTGATGCGCCCAGGATCCAAGGTGCAACCATCTACGGCGACCACACGGTCCTCGAAAACCTGGTGATCGATCACGAAAAGGCCGCGAGCGATGCGCTCCGCCTGAGCGGCGCCCGGAGCTGCACCCTCCGGAGCCTCACCGTCCGCAACGGCACGCGGGATGGGATCGAGCTGGACGATGCCGATGGCGTCGTCATCGACTCTTGCCTGATCCACCATTTCTTGAACGGCGGCTTCACGAACCAGGTCGATGGGCACGGCATCGTCGCCACAAACACCCAGGGGATCACGATCCGCGGGACGGACATCCATCACGTCTCAGGCGACTCCTTCCAGACCGATCCCGACCGCGACACCGACACGCCCGACGACATCCTGATCGAGAGCTGCCACTTCTGGACGAGCCCCTTGACCTCCGACTTCAACGACGGCTGGCACGCGGGGGACCGCCCGGGCGAGAACGCGATCGACATGAAGATGATCACCGCCGACTGGGACTTGGTTCCTCGCTGCCGCATTACGATACGCTCCACTCTGGCCCACGGCTGGAAGCGGGACAGCTTCATCACCAATAAGGCCGCGTTCAACATGAAGGAGAAGATCGAAGCCGTCTTCGACCGCGTCACGGTCTACGACTGCGAGATCGCCTTCCGGTTGCGGGGCACGCGCGGCAACGCGAACGCGACGATCCAGAACGCGGTCGTCTATGACTGCGAGAAGGCGTTCCGCGCCGAAGACGCCGTCGCGAACTTGAAGCTCTACAACTCGACTTTGGGCGACGGGCTCGCGACGCTTTTCGAGGTCGTGAGCGGCAGCGGCGAGTCCACCTGGGAGCTGCGGAATAACGCCTTCCTGGGCTCGAAGCCGGCGCAGGCCGGCCACGCGAGCAACCGGGCCGCGTCGGCCGCCGACTTCGTCAACGCGGCGGCCCGCGACTACCACCTGGCCGCCGGGTCCGCGCTCATCGACGCGGGGACCGCCGTCGCCTCGGTCACGACGGACCGCGACGGAAGCGCCCGCGGCGCCGCGATCGACGTGGGGGCCTACGAGTTCGGAGGAACCGCTCCGCCGCCGCCGCCGGCCCCGCCGGCGGCACCGAGGAATCTGAGGGTGGAGATCGTCCGTTAGCCTTCAAACCGCTCGGCTCCACCTCCTCTCATCGATTCATCGTGATCGCTTGACTCGCGTTTGAATCTCAGGCCCCCGCCGACCTCCGCAGCGAGACGACCCGGCTTCGCCCATCGCTTCCGTGCTCGGCAGGCTCTTCCGTGCTCGGCGGGGGACTCCGCCGGCCATTCCCACCGACCCAACGCCCCTCTCCTGGAAGAGCGGCTCGTCGCGGAAGATTCCAGGAAGAGTAACCGTTCACCGAGTACTCCGTCCCCTGTACTCGCAAGGGCGTTCACCACGGAGTGCTTCACCCCCGCTCGCCACGGTGGACTCGCACCAGAGGACCCTCTTCAGGGAGCCTGAGTGGCGACTGAACGCGCGGTCATGTAACCGTTCTCGGGCCGCGAGGCCCGGTGAACGGTTACCAGGAGGATTTTTCTGACGAGCTGTAATTAGCGGCGCCTCAGCCAGCTCTAATCGTGCTCTTATCCGCACCCCGTAGCATGAGACGTTGTCTGTAGTCCAAAGCTTTGGTTCTGTTTCGTATCTTCGACTCGGCAACGTTCAGCAGGAAAGGAGGACTGTCGTGGCGCAATGGATTCGGTATTTGGTCGTTTCGCTGGCAGGAGGGGGTGCGCTTCTCTTGGGTGTTTCCGGTTGCTCTGGAGGCGGCTCGGGCGGTGCAAAGGTCGCCGACGCGGCCGGCGGTGGGGCGAGGGCGGATGCCGGCGCCGACAAGGAAAACGATGATGACGACGACGGCGAGGCGATCCCCCTCGCCGAGGCGAACGTCTTCTTCGAGCTCAACCACACCGACGGGGATCTCGGCATCCACTCGCTCATCGATGGCGAAGCGTGGAGGACGCTCTCGATAGAGTCCCCGAACGGGCGCGAATTGCTCGGCATCGAGGTCAAGGGAAAGCTACAACGGCAAGGCTTGACGGAGCTGTGTTTCGAAAGCGCCGAGCCGAGCTTCGACGAACTGGCGCCCGAGACGTTCTTCCGGCGTTTTCCTGAAGGGCCGTACGAGATCGAGGGCGAGACGCTTGAAGGCGACGAACTCGAAGGCACGGCGGTGCTGACGCACCTCCTGCCGGCCCCTCCGGGCAACATCCGCATTTCGGGGGTTCCCGCCGCGGAGAACTGCGACGCGGATCCCCTGCCGTCCGTCAGCGGGGCGGTCGTCATCACCTGGGACCAAGTCACGCGGTCTCATCCCGAAATCGGCAGGAAGGACGAGGATATCGAAGTGGTCAAGTACCAGGTCATCGTCGAGCGCAGGGAGGGACCGGCGCCGCTCGTCGTCAGCGTCGACCTGCCGCCTTCGGTGACTGAGATCGAGATCCCGTCGAGCTTCATCGCTCTGGGCGAGAAGTTCAAGTTAGAGATCCTGGTCAGAGAGGCCAGCGGCAATCAGACGGCCGTCGAAACCTGCTTCGACGTCGTCAAGTAGCGATCGATGCCATGGCGAGGAGGGTCGTAGGGCTCCATTCGCGCCCGCGCGCTCGCATCATCCGTGTCGCGGAGGCGGATGGAGTCTTCCCTCCTCGTGTCGCCCGGCGCCGTCGGATCGCGATCGCTGGCCGCGGAGGCATCTGCTCTCCGTCCTCCGAGGGCCCTCGAGGGCCGCGCCTTCCTTTTGCGGCCGGGTGAGCACATAATTGGGAACCGCCGGAACGAGGCGTAGGGGAATCCATCGAGTAGAAGGTTGGCTTGCCATGCGTATCCTTTGCGTCGAGGATGACCGAGAGTTCGCGAACATCCTCCGCCGCGCCTTGACGCAGGAACTCCACTCCGTCGAGGTCATTCACGATGGAGAGAGCGCGAAGCACGCGGTTCTGATCCAGGACTACGAGCTGGTTCTCCTCGACCTGTTGCTGCCCAAGGTCGACGGCGTCTCCGTGTGCCGCGCCCTGCGGCAGGCGGGCAAGCTCACCCCCGTGATCATGCTGACCGCGCGGGATCGCGTCGACGACAGGATCCTGGGCCTCGATGCGGGAGCGGATGACTACCTCATCAAGCCCTTCGCCATGGCCGAGCTGTTCGCGAGGATCCGCTCCCTGCGGCGGCGCATTGACCGCCGGACATCCGAGGTGCTGCGGGTGGGCGACATGTCGCTGGACCCGCACAAGAGCTTCGTCGAGATCGCCGGAAAGGCGATCCAGCTTACGGCGAAGGAGTTCAGCCTCCTGCAGTACTTCATGCACCATCCGGGACAGGTCCTTTCCAAGACCGAGATCCTGGAAAGCGTCTGGGACGCCAACTACAACGGCCTGGGGAACGTGGTCGAGGTTTACGTCAACTATCTGCGGAACAAGATCGAGGACGGAGGAAGACTCCGGCGGATCGAGACCGTGCGCGGGCGCGGTTACGTTCTCAGGGGAACAGAGGGTGGCTCTTAACCTCACACGGAAGCTCACGCTCACCCACGCGGTTCTGACGGTCTGTGTCTTGCTGCCGGCCGGAGTCGCGATCTACCTGGCCACGAAGGGAAGCCTTTTGAGGGAGAGCCTCAAGAACGCGGACCTGGCAGTCCAGACGACCGCCCGGGAATTCCTTTCGCAACTTGACGAAGACATCCTCCTTGAATTCAAGGGGAGCGCCCTTCCTTTCAACGACCTGAGGATTTCGGCGAAGCACTGGGCGCTCGCCCGCGGCAGCGGCCGCTTCCTGAACGGCGCAGGGGTCTTCCAGGGGAATGACTCCGAGCAAGTCCGTGAAACCCTCGGCTCCGAAACTCTCCGGCTGCCCGACGGCGGGAATTTGCTCGTGAAGTCGATCCCGGTCCCGAAACTCCAGTCCGAGCCCTTCGCCAGTTTACCCTCTGCCGTCCAGGCGACGGTCCAGGAGAAGTGTCCGGGCGGAAGCTACATCCGGTGCAAGCGTGGGGTCGTCGGCACCAAGCTGGCGTATGAGATCCAGGTCCTGTGGAAGGACAAGCTCGCCGAGCTCCAGATCAAGGAAGACGGCCAGTTCGCCGGAGGCGAGCTGGTGGAGATTCCAAAGACCTGTCCGATCCGTTACGTCGAAGAGCTCCTCGGCCCCGTGGGATCGAGCGCGCCGGCGGATGTGGAATGGAAGGCCTTCGACAGCCAGTTGATCGCGGTCTTCTCCTGGAAGGCCGAACAGATGCAATCGGGAGAATCGAAGGTCATTGCGGCGAACCGCTACGGCGAGAGGTTCACGATCGGACCGGACGGCGACCTCTCGGGCCCCACGAACGAATCGGCGATCCGCTTGATCGTGGGAGCGGAGGTCATGCGCGTACCGGCCTTGCTGTTGACCGTGCTCCTGGCCGGGGGACCGCTCGTCTGGATCCTGGTGGTCGCCATCGGATGGTACGTCACGCGGCGGGCGTTCTCTCCGGTGGAAAGGATCGTCAACGCAGCCGAGAGGATCCGCCCTCCTCACCTCAACGCCCGGCTTCCCGTCGGCCAGGTCAAGGATGAGCTGTCCAGCATCGCGGAGACGATGAACCGAATGCTCGACCGGCTCGAGCAAGGCTTCTTGCGGGAGAAGCAATTCACGGGCGACGCATCGCACGAGTTGAGGGGCCCTCTTGCCAAAGTGATCGCGGAGATCGACTTGATCCTCTCGACCGATCGCTCCTTGGCTGAGTACCGGGATGCCCTCGTCCGCTGTCGCGGATATGCAGAGAGCCTGAAGCGGATCGTGGAGTCCCTGTTTCTCCTCGCGCGCCTCGACCAGGAAACCGCACGCCTGGACATGCAGGCGACCGACATCGAGACTCTCCTGGTTCACGTCATCAACCGCCTCCCTCAAGTGGACGCTGAACGAGTCGATCTTGAGTTGGAGGAAGGAAGCGGTCCCATCGTCGTTCAGTGCGACGGCCGGTTGATCTCGGTCCTGGTGCGGAACGTGATCGAAAACGCGCTGCGCTACAGCCCTCAAGAGGAACGGGTGAAGGTCAGAATTCGCCGCGAATCCGGGACGGCCGTGCTCGAAGTTGAGGACCACGGGCCCGGCATTCCCGAGGATCGAAAGGAGCAAGTGTTCGACAGGTTCTTCCGGCTGGACGAGTCGCGCTCGCGGGACACCGGCGGCGCCGGACTGGGACTGGCCATCGTTCGCGCGATTGCTCGCGCCCACGCTTCCAAGGTCGAGCTGCGAAGGTCTCCCCAGGGAGGCACCACGATCGCGTGCTGCCTTCCATTGAGCCAGCGCAAACAGGATGGGCAGCAGACTTTCGCGGCGCCCGGAGGGAACGGCGGCTCGGTCGCGGCCGGAGGGTCGCCTGAGTGTGCGAGCGGACGCGAGCCAATCTCCGGCGCGCTCACTCCCTGACTCGAGGGAATTCGGCGCTCGTCTAATGTGGCTCTAATCGAGCCCTAAGGTTCGATGTGTTCAATTTCGAGTGGGACGCGCGGGGTCCTGGGTCATCGAAAACCCTTAAGAGTCTGAAAAGGAACTAGACCGATGAGAGACGCGATACTGACCGTCCTGGTCCTGACAGGAGGCGTGGTTTCCAGCGGGTCCGTTCCGCTGGCGGCGGAAGCGGAAACAGCCTGCGGCGATGTGAACGGCGACGCAGCGATCAACATCACCGACGCGATTCACCTGCTCACATACCTCTATCTGGGCGGCGATGCTCCGGTTTGTTCGGTCACACAGCCCCCGGATGAAGAAGCTTCGTGCGACAGCTTCTCGCAAATGGCCGTCGAAGCCTGCAAGCACGATGCGCTGGCTCGCTACTGGCGGGAGAACGCGATGTGTTACACCCTGACGGATCCGACGGAGGGCCGTGCGTGCCGGGAAGCCTTGAAGGCGCGCCTGAGGTCCACGCTGGATGAGTGCCGGGCGCAATTCAAACCGCGTCTCGACCTGTGCGAGGTTCTCGGGGCCTCCGCTTACGGCGAGACTCCTGACCCGCAGGATTTCGTGGACAGGGTCGACAATCCTTACATGCCGCTCGCCCCCGGTCTGGTCCTCGTCTACGAATCCCGGACTGCCGAGGGCAAGAGTCGCACGGAGGTGAAGGTCACTTCCGAGATCCGGGAGATCCTGGGCGTCAAGTGCGTCGTCGTGAGACAGGTCGAGACGCTCGATGGCGAGGACGTGGAGGAGACCGAGGAATGGTTCGCCCAGGACTCGAGCGGCAACGTATGGAACTTCGGCGAGCAGACGTTCGGCTTCGAGGACTCGGAGGTCGCGGACTGGGGCTGGTGGCAGGCAGGCATCGAAGGAGCGAAGCCCGGGATCGTCATGAGAGGGAGCCCGCAGCCGGGTGAAGTCTATCGCCAGGGGTTCGCGCTCGGCGTCTCGGAAGACATCGGGCGAGTCTTGACCCTCTCCGGGTCCGTTCCCCATTCGACCTCGGTGTTCGGCAACCTCGAACATTGCCTTCAGGTCGAGGAGTCCTCCCTCCTGGAAAACGAAGTGGAACACAAGTTCTTCGCCCCGGGAGTCGGCATGGTCCTGGAGGTGAACATGGAGAGCGGGGAGCGGACGGAGTTGGTGGAGAGGAGTGTGAGTCCGGCGGAGTAGGTCGTTCCGACCCACCGCTAGCTTCGCGCCTCTGCCTCCTCGGCGATCCGGCGGTAGATCGCGATGGCCTCCTGGAAGGCCTTGCGGGCCTCCTCTCGCTCCTCTGCGGCGATCATCTTCTCTCTGTTCTTCCAGAGAAGCTCGATGGCCTCGATGCACCAGAGCGCGCTCCGGCGTGACGCGCGGATGGGCTTCCCCGCAACCCGGACCTCGACGGGGTTCGTGTGGAGCTGGGGGAACTGCCGCAGCGCCACCCAGGAGCTTCGGTCGATCTTCACATCGAAATCGAGGGAGTGGATCTGGCCGTCGGCGGGGACTTCCCGCGTGGCCGCCGGATGGCCATTGACGACGACCTCCACGAGTCGGTTCCCCTTCTGGAAACGCTCGCTCGCGTGTGGAGCATCGCGGAGAGTTCCGTGGAGTAGCACGGTATCCCCCGAATGGCGCTTTCCACCCGGCGGTACCACACCCCCGTGGGCGGCGTTGAGGGGGGTCTCGGGGGAGAAGGCGACCGCGGCCTTCACGCGGACGGCCTGCGCCCCCTCTATCCGCACGGGCTCCCCGCCGGGCCGCCGGCCCTCCACGGCGAACTCGGCGGCGTGGGCGAAGCCGTCGGAAACGTAAGATCTCCCTCGCGCGAGCCCCTCGCACCAGGCGCGGAAGTCCAGCCGCTCGATTTTCCCGAGCCGCACGTAGACCCGTCCCTGGCCGACTCGCGTGCCGCTCATGCAGGGAAAGTCCGTCTCGCCGCTGACTTTCAGCGGGATTCCGCAGTCGAGGACGTGGTACCAGGTGTTCCACTCCTGGATCCGCGGCGTGTTCATGGCGCTGATGAAATCGCAGGCTCCCAGGGCGGCGCTGACCGGCAGCTCCATGGCCCCGACGCCGTTCATCTCGGGGACGGCGAAGTTCGGAAGCCGCTCGGCGGCCCGCTCGTGGCTCGCGACCAGCTCCGGCTCGCTCAAAGCGCCATCGCCGTCGCCATCCGTCGCTGAAAAACCTTCGGGCAGGAGTCCTCTCTCCGCTTCGGTAGGCGAGAGGCGTCCGTCCTGGTTCCCGTCGAGCTTCTCAATGATGCGGCGCGTGGCGGAGGGCGGGTCGATGGCAAGGCCGCTCGCCGAGTGGGCGTAGCCGGTGAATCCTCCCTGCGCTTTGGCCCAGCGCAGGACCGGCGTGGTCCACGTCGGCCATCCTTTCGTTCCTTCGGAGCCCGGGTAGACCTGGTCATGCAGCCCCAGGAGGCAGACGTGGCCGAGAGCCTGGGAGCCGAAGCCGCTGATCTCGAGGTCATACTTGAGGAGCGTGAAGGGATCGCTCAGGCCGTCCACCTTCGGGGAGAAGAAGCGACGTTGAAAATCGAAGCACGGACCCCAGGTGAGGACGCAGCCGACGTTGAGCCCCTCGCCCTTCACCTGCAGGAACATGTCCTCGGGCCGCACGCCTTCCGTCGGGCTCGTGTAGTGCGCGCAGCCCGCCGCGTGGATGTGGTGGTCGCCGGAGTAGAAGCCGTGGGCCGCGGGATCGATCCACCGCTCGGTGCGGAACTCGAGGGACGCCGTCCCTTGCGATGGGATCGTCGCCGCTCGCTGGAGCGTGCGGTACTCCGGGCCGCGGCTCCACTCGACGCGGATTTCTCCCGGCGGGAGGAGCACCCTGTCGCCGTCGCGGCGGTAGATCTGCCTCTGGAAGAAGAGGTCGGGGGCGAGCCGCTTGGGCTGCGGCGGATAGACGCGCCCCGAGGGACTCTGAAATACGAAACGGGCGGCCGTCGGCGTGCCATCGGCCTCCAGGATGCGTAGCGCGACGCTCACGGCGGGCCGCGCGTCGAAGCGGACGAGGGCTTCGCTTCTCGGTTCCAGACTCCCTTTTCCACTTCCTGTATCGCCATCTCCCGGCTTGAAGGCGATCCGCGCTTCGCGGAGTCCCGCCTCGCTCGAATGGATGAGGAGGAGGGCGTACTCCACCTCGAGTCCGTAGAGCGCGGAGGCCATCGGGGGCATCGTGTGCAGCTCGAGGGCGAGGAAGCGGCCCGGGTCGCGGCCCGTGTTCTGGTTGTCAAGGAGCGGAAGCTGTTCCATGCGGCGCATGGTCAGCTCCGCAGTTCCGGAGTAAACGGGGCCCGCCTGTGGGCTCACGGGCCTCAGGGGGACCGTGAGCCCTCCGGGGTTCAAGACCTTTACCACGGCCGGTGTAAAACCCGCCTGCTGGATCGCGGCGGGAGCGGGGCCGCGGCTCGTTCGGGTTTTTCCATCGAACCCGAGGTCGACGGCGAGGAGGACGTGGGCATCGAGAATCTCCTGGATCCGCCGGGCATCGCCGGCCCCCGCGGCCTCGCGAAGAGCGTCGGCCGTCTTGACGGGAGGTGGCGACCCGAGGAACTCGATGGCCTCGAGGAGCCGCAAGACATTCGCGCCGAGAGGCTGTCCCTCGACGGGAACGGGGTCGAGCGTGACCGGCGACTCATCGCCGGCGGACGCTCCTACGCTAACGATGGTCGAAAGGGCTAGGGCGACAAGTTGAAAAGCACGCTCGAAACCGCTATGCCGCCGATCGTGGGGATTGACCGCAGAGGACGCAGAGGATCGCGGAGGAACCGATCTCCCCCCTCTGCGTAACTCTGCGTCCTCTGCGGTGAACGTCTCCCTCGGCTCACGTAGACGTAGGAGGCTCCCGGTACCGTTCATGCACCGACCTCCGTGTCCTCTGTGGTTCATATTCGTCGTCCCGCTGACGGCTTGGTGCAGCCTCATGCAAGCACTTCCCGAACCACCCGCGCCCCTTCGACCGGCGTGAGCTTCTCCTTGAGCCCGTGCGCCTCGAAGTACAGCTTCTCATGGTCGAGGCCGAGGATGTGAAGGATCGTCGCGTGCCAGTCGGGCACGCTCACCGGGTTCTCGACGGCGCGGAAGCCAAGATCGTCGGTCGCGCCGATGGTCGTTCCTCCTCTTACGCCGCCGCCCGCCATCCAGCTTGTGAAAGCGTTCTTGTTGTGATCGCGGCCGGCCTTCTTCTCGTCGCGGTCGGGCGGGAGCTGGGCGATGGGCAACCGGCCGAATTCTCCTCCCCACACGACGAGCGTGCTCTCGAGGAGCCCGCGGCGCTTGAGATCCTCCAGGAGCCCCGCCACCGGCCGGTCGGTGCGGTCGCACGCCGCTTTCAGGTCGCCGGCGAGCGACAGGTGGTTGTCCCAGATCTGGGCGTTGATGTAGAGCTGCACGAAGCGCACGCCGCGCTCCACAAGCCGGCGGGCGAGGAGGCAGCGACGTCCGTACGAGTGCGTCGGCTCTCGGCCCACGCCGTAGAGGTCCAGGGTCTCCTGGCTCTCGCCGGAGAGGTCCAGCGCCTCGGATGCCGCGACCTGCATACGCGCGGCCAGCTCGTAGCTCGCGATGCGGGCGTCGAGGGACGGCTGGAGCGGCCTCTCGACCCTGTGGATCCGGTCCAGCCGCGAGATCAGGTCCCGCTCCATCTCCACGATCGGTTTCGGCCGCTCGAAGTCGGGCTTCAAGTGGAGGATCGGCGCTCCGCTCGAGCGGAGTCGCGTCCCCTGAAAGAGCGGAGGCAAAAAGCCAGCCTGCCAGTTTTCCACTCCATTGATGGGAAGGCCGAGCGGATCGTCGAGGACGAGGTAGGCCGGGAGGTTCTGGTTCTCCGATCCGAGCCCGTACGTCACCCAGGAGCCGAGCGATGGCCTGCCGGGCCCCATCTTCCCCGACTGCATGAGATAGATGGCCGGCTCGTGGGTCAGGTTCGTCGTGTGGAGGGAGCGGATGACGGCGAGGTCATCGGCGTGCCGCGCGATGTGGGGAAGCGCATCCGAGACCCAGAGCCCGCACCGCCCGTGCCGCGCGAAGCGGAAAGGGCTCCGCAGGAGGGCGCCCGCGTCGCGGACGTTCTCGATCTCGCCGGCGATCTTCTCGCTGTAGCGCTCGCCGTGGTGCTTTTCGAGGGCGGGCTTCGGGTCGAAGAGGTCCATCTGGCTCGGGCCGCCGTTCATGAAGAGGTGGATGATGGCGCGGGCCCGCGGAGTCGAGTGCGGCAGCCGCGGCCGGAGATCGAATGCGGGCTCCGGGGAAGCCGGACCGCTCGACGACTCGCCGGCGAGAAGCCGCGAACCGTAGAGGTCCTTCGAGAGGAGATGCGCAAGCGCGCTCGCGAAGAGCCCGCCCGAGACGCTCTCGAAGAAGCTGCGGCGCGAAATCGGTCGCAAGGGGCGTTCAGTCGACATGGATGAACCCCGCGGAGTTGAAAAGAGCATGACAGAAGGTCTCGAGGGCTCGCATTGCGGCTTCCGAGGGATCGCGCCCGTTTCCCCACTCTTCCCGCAGCCGATCAAGCGCCGCCAGGCTCTCGACGCGCTCCTCGACGCCGGGCGCGCGACCGAGAGCGATCCGGAAGGCTCTCTCGATTCGCTTCTCGGGCTCCGTCCCGGCCTCCATGCCGACCCGCGCGGCGAAACGGGCGGCCAGGCCGTCGACCCACCCATCGTTGAAGAGCTGGAGGGCCTGTGGAGCCACGGTCGAAGCGCGGCGCTCGACGCAGGCGGGGTTCATGAGCGGGAGGTCGAAGTTCTCAAGGAAGGTGAAGACGTGCTTTCGCTCGAGGGCGATGTAGATGCCCCGCCGCCGGCTCTCCGCGGCGCGGGATGGAGCGACGAGTCCGTCCTCGCGCTTCTCGACCGGCACTGGCGGGCCGAAGCGGGTCTCATCGAGGTGCGCCGCGGCGAAGAGCATCGCGTCGTGGATCTCTTCCGCGTCGAGCCTGCGGAGCGGCATCCGCGAGAGAAACGCATTCGCCGGATCGAGCCGCGCCCTCTCCGGGCTCACCGTCGAGGTCTGGCGGTATGCGGTGGAGGTCAGGATGAGCCGATGGAGGGGTTTGAGGCGCCATCCCTTCTCCATGAAGTCCACCGCGAGCCAGTCGAGCAGCTCCGGATGTGTCGCTCGGCCTCCGGCCTTCCCGAAGTTGTCGAGCGTGGAGACCAGGCTGGCGCCGAAGTGGTGCTTCCAGATGCGGTTCACGATCACCCGCGCGGTGAGCGGATGGTCCTTCTCGATGAGCCATCGCGCGAAGGCGAGCCTCCGGCCCGACCCCCGCGCTCCTGGCCAGGGCGGCCGGACATCCAGCGTCCGTCCCCGCGCGAGGAACGCCGGCAGGCCGGGATCGATGAGTGGACCAGGGTTCAGATAGTCGCCTCGGCGATAGAGATACGTCGGGCCGGGTTGTCCTCGGTCCCAGAGGGCGCGGATGCGAGGCTCCGGGCGCCGGCGGGCCTCGATGGACTTCTTCGCGGCCTCGTCCTTCCTCTCCGTCGCCGCGCGGATCTCATCGTCGAGCCGGCGGTTTTCCTCCTCCCAGGCCCGCCGCTCTTCCGTCGCGACGTGGGGCAGGAGCCGCTCTCCGTTCTTGTCGGCGCTGACGGGCGCCGCGGAGCCGGTCACGGCGGGCTTGAGCCAGTCGTGCTCGTCGAACGCGCCCTTCCAGACGGCGATGAGTCGGAAATAGTCGCGCTGGGAAATAGGATCGAACTTGTGGTCGTGGCATCGGGCGCACTTGAAGGTGAGGCCGAGAACGGCGGCGCCCAGGATCTCCATCTCGTCGGCGATGACATCGAGCCGATCGGGGACGAAACCGGTGATGTTGGCCCACGTCGGATCCGGTGCCATTCGAAGGAACCCCGTCGCCGTCAAGTTGTCGGCGATCTCCTGCGTGATGACGGGGGCCTTTTCCCAATCGGCAAGCTCATCGCCCGCAAGCTGCTCGAGGAGGAAGCGGTCGTACGGTTTGTCGGAGTTCAGGGCGCGGATCACGTAGTCGCGGTAGCGCCACGCGTCCCGCCGCGGGAGGTCCTGCTCGCGCTTCCCTTCGGAGTCGGCGTAGCCGGCCAGGTCGAGCCAGTGGCGCCCCCAGCGCTCGCCGTAGCGCGGCGAGGCTAGGAGGCGGTCTATGAGCAGCCCGTGGGCCTCGGGAGAAGGATCGGCGAGGAAGTACTCGACCTCCGCGGGCTCCGGTGGAAACCCGGTTAGGTCGAAGGAGGCCCGACGGATGAAGGCCTCGCGCGGCGCCTCCGGCGCGAAGGCGAGCCCCTTTTCCTCGAGCTTCGCCAGGAGGAAGGCATCGATCGGAGTCCGGACCCGCTCCGCGTGCCGGATGTCGGGTCGCGCGGCCTTTTGGGGCGGGCGGAACGCCCAGAAGTCGAGGTCGGCCGGCCGGAGCGGGGGATCGCCGGGCGGCAGTGCGCGGGCGGCGTCATCCGGCGCTTCGGGTGCGCCGAGGGCGATCCAGCGCGCGAGCATCTCGATTTCCGCCGGCTCCATGGGCTTCACGCTCGCGTCGATGAGCCGCACACGGGGCGGGCACTCGCCCGAGCGGACCCGCGTCAGGATCAAGCTCTCCTCGGGCTTCCCCGGGGAGATGGCTGGGCCCGACGAGCCGCCCCGGAGAATCGACGCGCGGTCGTGGAGGGCGAGCCCGGCCTCCCGCTGGCGGACTCCGTGACAGATCGTGCAGCGGAGAGAGAGAAGCGGGAGGACATCGTGCTGCGTCACTTCGAAGCCGGCAGAGACCGAACTGGTGCCTATGAAGACTCCGGCGAGCGCGAGGGAGAGCATGCGGCCCGGATGATAACCGAGCGGGCCGTTCCACTTGAAGCAGATGATCAGAGAGGAGGGGGGAAAGAGGCTTTCTGTCTGCTCCCGTCACTCCTCCGGGATCACCTTGAACCCTTCGCGGTGGGCCGCATCGCGCAACCGTCCGTCGAGGGAGACGAAGGTCTCCGCTTGGGGCCTCTCATCGGAGGCGACGAGCGCTGCAGCAAGCTGGAGGGCATCCCCGGCTCGCAACGAGTGCAGGGCCAGGAGCCGTTCGGCCCGCGAGCGAACCTGGGGGTGGGGCTGGACTACAAATGCGGCCCGGCACAGGGCTTCAAGGCGCCGCCGAGCCTCGTCATACTGGGCCTTCTCGATCTTTTCCTCGCGCCGGCGTCTCTCCAGCGCGGAGACGCACTCGACGGGCGAGACCCACCAGATGACGAGGGTCCGATCTCCCTTGAGGAGTGAGGCGACTACCCCCGATTCCGCTTCGGGAGCCAAGTACGGGATGAGCGCCGAGCCGTCCCAGAACATCAGCGTCCCTCGGCCCTCTCATCGAGGAGCGCCCGAAGGACGCCCGACGGCTTCTTCCCGGGGGGCGGACTGTAGTCCAGAGCGCGCGTGACTGCCGGAGGAGCGAGAATCCCTTCGCGGACGAGCTTCTGGTACCTCTCCTGGCCGGAGTCGGCGCCTCCCACAGGAACGATCCGACCGACAGCGCGGCCCCGATCCGTGATCAAGACCTCCTCACCCCGGCGGACGGCATCGAGGTACTCGCTCAGCGAGGCCTTGAGGGTCGATATGGATGCTGTCTTCATGGGATGCTGCTCTCCTTGATCTCCCGGGCGCTCCGTGTCCTGCGCGTCGAGCTTCCGGGCCTCTCAGGGCTGTCTTATCTGACTATTATGGGCTCGTGAAAAGGCCCTGTCAAATCGCCCGGAGTCGCGATGGCAGGGGACGGAGCGTCCCGAACGAAGCGTGGGGAGGAATTCTGGAGCAGATCCCGCGGCGGCGCGATAGATTGAGCGCGATTTCCGCACTTCCCGAAAGGAGGATGGCAGCATGAAATGGGCGGTAGCACGCTTGGCGGTGGAGCTGGCAGCGGGAATCGCATTGTTCTCGTCCAAGGTCGCCTTCGGCGCCGAGGCGGAGCGGAAGTCCTGGACCTTCGACCAGGACGCTCTCGGAGGTCTCCCGCGCGGCTTCATACAAGAAGTCGGTGAGTGGAAGGTCGTCGCCGACGACACCGCGCCTTCGAAGGGCCAGGTTCTGGCGCAAGTGGCGAAAAGCTCCGGCCCTACCTTCAACCTGGCTCTGGCCCGGGAGAGCAGCTACCAGGACCTGAATCTCTCAGTGCGGATGAAGTCGATCGCCGGCGCCGTGGACCAGGGAGGGGGGCTCGTGTGGCGCGCCGCGGACAGCCGGAACTACTACATCGCCCGCTACAACCCGCTGGAGGACAACTTCCGCGTCTACAAGGTCGTCGAAGGCAGACGCACTCAACTTGGCAATGCCGACATCGACAGCTCTCCCGGATGGCACGAGGTCCGCATCACCATGAAGGGGGACGCCATCGAGTGCTCCTACGATGGCGAGAAGGCGCTGGCGGTGAAGGACTCCACGTTCACGGGCGCGGGAAAGATCGGCCTCTGGACGAAGGCCGATGCGCAAACGCACTTCGATAATCTGTCCGCGAGCCCGCTCGGGCTAGACCAGAAGCTCGACACGGCCCAGATCGAGAAGATCACCGGTCTGACGGGGACCTACAGCCAGGATGAGAACGTCTTCAAGGTTGCGTCGCCGCGGACCGACGTGCCGGTGGCGGTGGATGACTGGCGGATGCCGCCCTTCATGGGCTTGACGTCGTGGGCGGCTTTCACGCCGGGAAAGAAGGCCCCGGCCATGGTCATGGGAGACCTCGTGCTCTTTGAGGACGAGGTCAACGCGGTGATGAGCGCCGCGCTCGAGGCTGGGCTCAACGTCACGGCGCTCCACAACCACTTCTTCTTCGACCGGCCGAAAGTCTACTTCATGCACATCGGCGGCGAGGGGGGGACGGAGCCGCTTGCAACGGGGGTCCGGCGGGCGCTCGACGCGGTGAAGGCGGTCCGTTCGGCGAATCCGGCCCCTCGCGCCGAGTTCGGAGGCGGAGAGATTCCAGCGGCCAGCTCGATCTCCGCCAAGGTCATCGAGGAGATCCTCGGCGTCAAAGGTCAGGCCAAGGACGGGATGTTCAAGGTGGTGATTGGACGCAAGGCCAAGATGCCGTGCGGCTGCGAGGTGGGGAAGGAGATGGGGGTAAACACATGGGCCGCCTTCGCCGGCAGCGACGCGCGGGCCGTCGTCGACGGGGACTTCGCTGTCCTCGAGGATGAGCTGCAGGCGGTCCTCAAGGCCCTCCACAAGGCCGGGATCAACGTCGTCGCCATCCATCACCACATGACGCACGAAGAGCCGCGCACGCTCTTCCTGCACTACTGGGGAAAAGGCCCCGTGGAGACGTTGGCGCGCGGCTTGCGCTCGACGCTCGATGCTCAAATGGAGGCGTCGAACTCGATCGGAACGCGGTGACGGCGGGTGAAGGCCGTGGCCGGATGCGCACACGGGGTTCGATCGCGTGGCGGACGCCAGTTTATATCGTGACCGCGCTTTCAGCCGTAGCAAGCGATCAACCGCTTCTCGCCCAGGGCGGTCCGCCGCTCCGGACCGATGACCCGGGGACCCCCGGAGATGGTCGATGGGAGATAAACCTGGCGTTCACTACGGAGAAACGCGGGCGCGGGCGGCTCTTCGAGGCGCCGCTTCTCGATCTCAACTACGGCGTTGGCGAGCGGCTCCAACTGAAGTTCGAGTTGCCCTGGCTCTTTCTCCGGGAGGAAGGAGAAGAAAGCAAGAACGGCCTCGGCAACTTTCAGATCGGGGTCAAGTGGCGATTCCTCGATCAGGCGTCGCACGGGCTGGATGGCTCCGTCTACCCGCAGATCGAATTCAACAACCCCACCTCTTCGGCGGACCGCGGTCTCGTCGAGGATGGATCCGCGTGGACTTTCCCCCTTCAGATCGAGAGGCGATTCGGCCGGTTCTCGCTCAACCCGGAGCTTGGGTACGCGGTCCTCGAAGGTGAGGACGAATGGCTCTACGGACTCGCGGTAGGCTACTCGCTCTTCGGATGTCTTGAGCTACTTGCCGAAGTGCACGGAGAGGCGCAGAGCGACTTTGGAGACGATGATCTCCTTGTGCAGGCCGGCTGCCGCTGGTCCGCCCACCCGAACCTGAGCCTCCTGGGAGCGGTGGGTACGGGGATCAGGCATCCCGAAGACATGAGGATTGAGCTCGTCGCCTACCTTGGGGTACAGATCCTCTTCGGCAAGGAGCTGCCGGAAGACCCAGCACAAGATGGGGCCGAGTGAATCAGGAGCACGGACCATGAAATGGATCACGCGTGAGAGGGTCAAGGTCGATCGGGTCGCATGCCCTTGGCTGATCAAGAAGTTCGTGGACCCGGAGGCCGTGTTCTACTTCGTTCCAGCAGATCAGGTGAAGGGCGAAGCGGCGCGACTCGGAGCGACGCCGTTCGATGCATCAGGTGTCGAACTCGGCCACCATGGAAAGGCGTGCTCGTTCGAGGCGATTCTCATGAAGTACGGCCTTGACCGCGATCCGGCGTTGGCGCTTCTGGGAAAGATCGTCAACGCCGCCGACACCGACAACACGCTCTGGAACCGTCCCGAGGGCCCCGGACTTGAGGCCATAGCGGAGGGTTTCCGCCACTTGGGCTTCCGCGACGACCACGAGATCCTGGCCGCGGAGCGAATCGTTTATGATGCGCTCTACGCTTACTGCAAGGAGATGGTTCGACGGGACGAAACGGAGGGAGGTACCAGACCGATTCTGCCCATACGTGGGATGCAATGAGCTCAAGCGGGCGAGGCGACTCCACGATTCTCTGCGTTTGCGCGTTTGTACGCTCCATCGCGACTGGCGGAGTGGGAGTCCTCTTCGGAATCTATCTCTCGCGTCTCGGCCTCGCCCACGCCGACCTCAGCTTCGTGGTGGCGGCCGGCCTTGCCGGCGGAGCGGCGGCTACGCTCCTTGTGACCATGGCGGACCGCTTTCCGAGGAGGCCGACACTCGTGGTTCTGGCGGTTCTTTCAGCCGCAGGTTGTCTGGCGGTAGCGCTCGTTTCGGATCTGAGTGGCCTCGCGTCGCTTGCCTTCGTCGGAATGGTCAACAGCATGGGCCGCGACCGCGGCGCGGCGACGGTTCTCGAGAGCGCCGTCCTCCCCGGAACGGTGAGCGCGGGAAAGAGAACCAGTGCCTTTGCGTGGTACCACCTCCTTCAGGACATCGGCCACGCCCTCGGAGCGCTGCTTGCGGGTCTGGCGGAGATCCTCCGCCAGTGGACTTCCCTTGGAGATATCGGGTCCCTTCGAGCTACGCTGGGCGTTTGTGCCGTGCTGAGCCTCGCCCCTGGATTCCTCGCCGTCTTTCTCTCGAGAGGAGTCGAGGCTCCGGCGACGCAAGAAGCGGCTCGGTTGTCGCCCGATGGCCGGAGGGTCGTTTGGAGGATCTCGGCACTGTTCCTGGTCGATAGCGTCGCCGGTGGGTTCTTGACCACGGCGCTCCTGTCTTTTTTCTTCTTCGAGAGGTTCGGGATCGGAGAGGGGGCCGTCGCGTTGCTTTTTGTCGGTGCTCGAGCCCTCAACGCGCTGTCGCATCTTGCTGCGGCCTGGCTCGCCAAGCGCATCGGGCTCCTGAACACGATGGTGTTCACCCACGTCCCATCGAGCCTCCTCCTGGCGACTGCGGTGGTGGCGCCCAGCTTCCCCGTGGCCGCGACGCTCTTCCTCCTTCGGGAAGGGCTGGTCGAGATGGACGTGCCGACCCGGCAGTCCTACGTGATGGCCGTCGTGCGCCCGTCAGAGCGCATCGTCGCCTCGGGGGTGACCCATCTCGTCCGGATGGCCGGTTGGGCCATCGGACCATCGCTCGCCGGGCTTCTCTTGCAAGGGGCACCGCTCGCGGCTCCGTTTCTCGCCGGCGCAGGCCTCAAAATCGCCTACGACGGGCTCCTCTTCGCCGCCTTCCGCAAGCTCAAGCCTCCGGAGGAGCGGGACAATTCCAGGACAGGAGGGATCTCATGAAGCTACGAAGTGCCCTTTCGCTCGCCGGCCCCATCGCTGCGCTCTCTCTGCTTGCGTTAGGTCCTTCGGGCTGCGGGCGCCCCGCTCCTCACGTGGTTGTGTACACGTCCGTCGACGAAGTGTTCGCGCGGCCGGTGGCCGAGAGCTTCACGCGGGAGACGGGCATCGAGGTGCGGCTGGTGCCGGATACCGAGGAGACGAAGAGCACCGGGCTCCTCAACCGGTTGATCGCCGAGAAGGAGCGCCCGCAGGCGGACGTCTTCTGGAGCGGAGACCCCGTGCGGGCGGCGCTGCTGAAGATGAAGGGTGTCTCCGCGCCCTACCGGTCGACGCGGTCCGAGGGCCTTCCCCGAGAGTTTTCGGATCCTGAAGACCACTGGACGGGGTTCTCCGCCCGCGCCCGGGTCCTCATCTACAACCGGAACCTGGTGCCGGAAGGCCGGGAGCCGCGCTCGGTCATGGACCTGCTCGATCCCCGCTTCCAAGGCAAGGCCTGCATCGCCAATCCGCTCTTTGGAACAACCTCCATGCACGCGGCGGCGCTCTTTGCGGTCCTTCGTGACGAGAAAGCCATGGCCTTCTTCGAGGGTTTCCGAAAGAACGGCGGCAAGATGCTGTCCTCCAACGGTGAGGTGCGCCGGCGCGTTGCCGACGGCGAGATGGCGGTCGGCATCACCGACACGGACGACGCCAACGTCGCGCGGCTCGAGAAGAAGCCTATTGGCGTCGTCTACCCGGACCAGGGCGGAATGGGGACCTTGATCGTCCCCAACTGCTCCGTGCTCATCGCCCGAGGCCCGAACCCGGAAGCCGGACGGGCGTTCATCGACTACTTGCTGCGCCCCGAGACCGAGGAGGCTCTCGCGCGCAGCGATGCGGCCCAGATGCCGCTGAGGAAGGGTGTCCCGGTGCCTGAGGGTGTCACGCCTCTCGATCGCCTCAAGCCGATGGCGGTGGACTACGAGACGCTCGCCCCACGGCTGACTTCGCTTTTTTGGGTCATCGAGCCGGGCAAGGAGTTGACCGCCGGTTTCCTCAAGGAGTGGGCTGAGCGGGCTCAATGATGGGGCCGACGATGGACTGCACGGTCCTGGAGCGTCCCGGGAGGTGGCGAGCCGCCGCGACCATCGCGATCCTGTCTCTCGCGGTCCTTCCCGCGGTGCCGCTCTTGGGACGGTCGCTCGCCGGCGTGACCGACGGCGCCTCCTTTGCCGGGCCGGGATTTCTCAACGCGCTCGGCGGCAGTCTGGCTGTCGCCGGCGCGGTCGCCGCCAACGCCTACGCGGTGGGGCTTCCGGCCGGAGTTCTCGCCGCGCTCTACGAGTTCCCGGGCCGCAGGCTCCTCCTTGGCCTCTCGACGCTCCCGCTCATCGCACCATCGTTTCTCTGGGCCATTGGCTGGTCGAAGCTTGCCGCCTGGATCGGCCCGAGAGCCCCCGAAGCGCTCTCGTCGCTCGGTCCGCATCTCGTTTTCGGAGCATTGACGGTACCTCTGGTGCTCTGGGCCTCCTTCGCGGCGACATCGGCGCTGACCCGCTCGCAGATCGATGCCGCCCGCCTCGCGGGAGGTGAGAAAGCCGTTCTCTCGAACGCGGCGCGCCAGGCCGCCGTTCCCGCCCTGCTTGCGGCGGTGCTGGGCGGCGTCCTTACCCTCTCGGACGCCGGTCCCGATCAGATCTTCGGATCCAACCGCGTGGCGTCGCAGATCCTGGTGAGCTTCTCGGCTTTGCACGACTACGAGCTGGCCGGCCGGCAGTGCGTGCTCCTCGCCGGCGCGGTGCTCGCCCTGGCCTTGCCGATTTCGGTTCTGGCGGCGCCGAGGATCGCGGCTGCGGCCCTCCCCCGCCAAGTTGAGGGGCCGGTTCGATTGCGCGTCCGAACCGCCGCCGTCGCAGGGGAAGCCTTTTTCCTGGCGATGACGCTCTTGGGAACAGCGCTGCCCCTTTTGGGCCTCGCTTTGCCGTTACTCGATGAGACCGGCTTCGACCGAGCGTTCGCGATTGCCGAGAGGACTCTCGGAGACACGCTGGTATACGCCGGCGTGGGAGGAACCGTCGCCGTGGTCCTGGGGTTTACAACCGCCGCCGCCGTCGGGCGGGAGCACCGTCTCCGTAAGTTCGCCATCGCCTTTTCTATCGCGGCGTTCTCGTTGCCCCCCTCCCTGGCGGCTCTCGGCGTGATCCGCCTCGCCTCACAAGCGCCCGCAGGGATGGATTTTCTCTTGAGAAGCAAAGCGACGGTGTGCTTGGGGCATGGGCTCAGGTTGCTGCCAGTAGCGTTCTTCCTTGGGCTCCGGAGCTGGGCCGGCATGCCGCCTTCGTGGGCGCTTGCGGCGGCAGTTCACGGCGTCCCGCCCGCTACGTACATCGTGCGAGTGGTCTTACCCCACCTCGCGCCGGCGGGCATCGCGGCATTTCTCCTGGTTGCCCTCCTATCGGCCGCGGACTTGACCACGGTCCTCCTCCTGCATCCGCCCGGGGCGAGCTCGCTGTCGCTTTCGGTCTTCACGGTCATGGCGAACGCGCGGGAATCTCTCGTCGCCTCGCTTTGCCTGATCTACTTCGCTTTCGCCCTGACGGCGCTGGTCTTCGGTTGGGCTGCGACCCGAGTCGTGTCTCCCACCCGCAAGGAGGGGACTCCTCCGCCGAAGGAACGGCCCGCGCGATGACTTTCGATCTCCGAAACCTCTCAAAGACTTACCAGGGATATCCGGTCCTCAGCGATATCTCGCTCATGCTTGGGCCTGGCGAGTCGGTCGCGGTTCTCGGAAGATCCGGGGCCGGCAAATCCACGCTGCTGCGCATGCTCGCGGGCCTCGATCCGCCCACGGCGGGAGAAGTGCTCGTCGATGGGGTTCTGGCCTCGAAGCCAGGAGCGATCCGCCTGCCAGCTCATCGACGGGGCGTTTCCATGGTCTTTCAGGACCTCGCCCTCTGGCCGAACCTCACGGTCCTGGGAAACGTCCTTCTCGCACTCTCAAGCTCGCCGCTCAAAGGACCCGAGCGAAGGGCCCGCGCTCGGGAGGTGCTCGCTTTGTGCGCCATCGACCGCCTCGAGAATCGCACGCCATCGCAGATCTCGGGAGGCGAGCAGCAACGGGTGGCGCTTGCGAGAGCGGTGGCTCCACGCCCGAAGTTCCTGCTTCTCGACGAGCCTTTCTCCGGCCTCGACCCCGTCACCAAGGCGCAGATCGTCGACGAGATCCTGCGGCTGGCGAGGACGCAAGGAATCGCCGTGGTCCTCGTGACGCACGAGCCGTTCGATGCTCTCGCCCTGTGCCGGAGCGGCATCGTCCTCGAGGAAGGACGGATCGCGGAGGCGGGGCCGCTCGTAGACCTCCTGCGGGCCCCTCAATCGACGCTCCTCAAGGTGTTCAAGGAACGGCTGGAAACCGTGCGCCAGGGTGCGCGACCGGAGGGCTCGCCGATGTGATCGGTCGGCTTCGCGTCTGCGCGACCTCGACGTTCTGCTTTCACTCGCGCGGCAGGAAGGCCGACAAGGCCGTCCAGGCCTCCATCACCTGGCGCAGCGACTCCAGATGGGCGAGCCGGATCGCGGTGTGCTCTCGGCGGACAGGGAGGACGTCGCCGAGGCTCGCATCGCCGGCCGCGTGGCGGGCTTCGCTCGCACGTAGGACGATCTCGGCCCTTGGGAGGATGACCTCGTGGAGGACGCGAGAATCGGCGAGCGCGCTCGCCAGCCGCGCGTGGGCCTGGCGCAGGTCGCGCTCGAGCTCGTTTCTCGTCGAGCGGACTTGAGCGGTCGCGGCCGCCAGAGCGGCCTGGGCTTCTCGGATGCCCCCTCGGTTCCGGTCGAAGAGGGGAATCGGGATCGCGATGCCGACATCGAAGGCGTCGGTGTGAGAGATCTCGAGCCGGCGGTAGAAGAGGTCGAGGTTGACGTCAGGGATGCGCTGCGCCTCGGCCAGATCGAGCCGCGCATTCTGCACGGCGACGGAGGCTTCGGCGGCGGCCATCAAGGGGTGGTTCACGAGTCGAGCCGAGAGAGACTCGAGCGCCGGCAGCTCCAGGGCGGCATCGAGAGCGCCTTCAAGGGGTGCCGAGGCGAGGCTCGGACTCCCGATCGCCGCACGCAGCTCCGCCTGAGCCTGCTCGCGGAGGGATTGGGCCCGCTCGAGCTCGAGTCGAGCCCGTTCGAGGTCGATCTCGGCTCGGGCGACGTCCTCTTCGAGGGCGTCGCCGGCGGCCAGCCGGGCGTTTGTGGCCCCAAGTCCGCTCTCGGCGATCCGGACGGCTCGGGTCTCCACCTTGATGGCTTCGTCGAGATATAGCGCCGCGGCGAACGCCCCCTGGACTCGGCGATGGACCTGAAAGCGCCGCGCGGCAAGCTCCCGCTCGAAGCGCTCCTCCTCGAGGCGGCCGGCGCGGGAGGCGGTGGAGAGCCGGCCGCCGATCGGGAGCCGCTGGGTGATCCCCGCCACGTACTCGGCATCCCCCGTCGTGCGCCCCTCGATCGGCGCCGACTCCATCCGCCCGACGACGGAAGGGTTCGGGAGAAGGCCCGCCTGCTGAGACCGGCCACGGGCGGCTTCGAGTTGCGCCATCGCGACGGCGACCTCGGGGTGGAATCGGTCGGCAAGCTCGAACGCGCGCCGGAGGGTCAAGGGCCCCGGGGGCTCGGCCTGAGCGGGTCGGGGAGCATCCGCTGGAACCGCTCCGCCCGACGGTTCGACTGCGGGAGGAGAAAATTGCCGCGGCGTCGCGGTCTCGACGGCTCGCGGGGTCGAGCAACCGTCCGCAAGCGCGGCAACTGCGAACGACAGGATCAAGGTTCGCGTCATCAGGCACCTCCGTTCTCCGTCATCGCGGGCCGACCGAACTTGAGGTAGAGGGCCGGCACCACGAGCATGTTCAGGAACATCGAAGTGAGGAGGCCGAAGAGGATGACCATGGCCATCGGGGTCTGGATTTCGTTTCCGGGCTTGTCGCCCCCCAGGGCGAGCGGGATCAGCGCCAGCCCCGCCGCGAGGGCCGTCATGAGGATCGGCGCCAGCCGCTCGATAGCCCCGCGGAAGACGGCCTCCCGGAAGTCCGCCACGCCTTCACGCTCCTGAAGGTGGCGGATGTGCGAGACGAGCATGATGCCGTTCCGCGTGGCGATGCCGAAGACCGCGATGAAGCCGATGAGCGAGGCCACCGAGAGCACGCCGCCGGAGGCGAAGACCCCGGCCACGCCGCCGATGAGGGCCAGCGGCAAGTTCACCATGACCAGGAGGGCATCCCGGGCCGAGCGGAAGGCGAGGTGGAGGAGGAAACCGACGGCGATGACGACGGCGGCGCCCAGGATCGCCAGCAGCCGGCCCGCTTCGGCCGCGGCCTCGAACTGGCCGCCGTACTCGACGCGGTGGCCGGGCGTCCGGGCCACGAGTGGGTCGACGAGCTTCCGCGAGTCCTCGACGACCGAGGCGACGTCCCGGCCCGCGACGTTGCACATGACCACGATCTTTCGCTCGACGTTTTCCCGGCTGACGGTGTTGGGGCCGGCCTCCTTGGCGATCCGAGCAAGGACCTTCAACGGGACCTTGGCGCCGGCGGGCGTATCCACGAGCACGTCGCCCAGCGTGTGCGGTTTCCACGCTTCCCCCCCGGCGATTCGCACCACGAGATCGAAGGAGTTCCGGCCTTCCAGGACCCGCGAGACCGTGACGCCCTGGAGCGCCGCCTCGAGCGTGCGCGCGACATCTCGGACCTTCAGCGCGTGCCGTGCGAGCGCGCCGCGATCGAAGGCGACCTTGAGGATCGGGACTTCCATCTGCTGCTCGACGGAGAGGTCGACGACCCCCGGCACCGCCTCCATGGCGCGGCGGGCCTCCTCGGCCAAGGAGCGAAGCTGATAGAGATCTTCGCCGAAAATTTTGACGGCGATGTTGGCGCGGCTGCCGGAGAGCATGTGGTCGATGCGGTGCGAGATGGGCTGGCCGATGGTGATGTTCATGCCGGGAATGAGGGAGAGGTCGCGGCGGAGCGCCTCGAGGAACTGGTTTCGGGGCCGGTCCTTTAGGGCGAACGAAACATCCAGTTCTGCCGCTTCCACGCCCTGGGCGTGCTCGTCGAGCTCGGCGCGCCCCGTGCGGCGAGCCACGGACATGATCTCCGGATGCGAGGGCGAAAGCAGCGTTTGCTCCACCAGCCGGCCCAAGGCATCGGACTCCGGGAGCGAGGATCCCGGGAGCGTGACGGCGCTGATGGTGAGTGCTCCTTCGTTGAACTCGGGCAGAAAAGCCCGCCCGAGGAGCCCCGATGCGGCGATCGCGGCGAGGAAGAGGAGCACGCCGGGCACGGTGACCACCCATGGGTGTCGGAGGACGGAGCCGAGGAGCCTGGAGTAGCCTGACTTGAGGACGTGGACAACCCGCGGCTCCCGCCCGGCGAGCACGGCCTTCGATCTCGGAAGCAAGAAGTAGCAGAGGACCGGGGTGACGGTCATGGCGACGACGAGGGATGCGAAGAGCGCCACGACGTAAGCCAGGCCCAGCGGCTCGAGCAGCCGCCCCTCGACCCCGGGTAGGAAGAAGAGGGGGACGAAGACGAGGATGATGATGAGGGTGGCGAAGACGATGGAGCTGCGAATCTCCACGCTCGCGTCATAGACGACGTCGAGGGCGGGCCGCCGTCTTTCCGGGGCCAGCGAACCGTTCTCACGGAGGCGGCGGAAGACGTTCTCCACGTCGATGATGGCGTCGTCCACAAGCGCGCCGATCGCGATGGCCATGCCGCCCAAGGTCATCGTGTTGATCGTGGCGCCGAAGGCGTCCAGGGCAAGCACGGCGGCTACCAGCGAGAGCGGGATCGCCGCGAGAGTGATGACGGTAGCCCGGAAGTTCGCGAGAAAGAGGAGCACGACCGCGACCACGAGCAGGCCGCCGTCGCGGAGGGCATGCTCGACGTTCCGGACCGCGACCTCGATGAAGTCCGCCTGGCGGAAGATCCGCTTGTCGACCTTCATGCCCTCCGGGAGTTTGGCCTGGAGCTCGTCGAGGACGGCGTCCAGCGCCCGCGTCAGCGTGAGGGTGTTGGCGCGGGGCTGCTTCTGGATGCCGAGGATAACGGCAGGGCGGGCATTGGCTGAACCCGCCCCGCGTCTGGGGGCCTCGCCGATGCGGACGGTTCCCAGGTCGGCGATGCGCACCGGGACTCCGTCGGGCGCAACGACGACGGTGTCGCCGATGTCCTCCAGGCTGCGAACGCGGCCGATTCCGGTGGTGAGGTACTCGGAGCCGCCATCAATCAGGAAGCCGGCCGAAACGTTCTGATTGGAGGCCGCGAGCGCCTCCATGGCCTGGTTCGCCGCGAGGCCGTAGGCATGCAGCTTCGAGGGGAACAGCACCGCTTGGTATTGCTTCGTCTCGCCGCCGATGGGCGTCACCTGCGAGACTCCGGGCACGGAAAGGAGCCGGCGGCGAAGGACCGTGTCGGCGGTCGTGCGAAGCTCGATGGGGCTGTGTCGATCCGACGTCAGCGATAGAAAGAGGATCTCGCCCATGATCGAGGAGATGGGCGCCAGGATGGGACGTTCCACCTCGGGCGGAAGGTTGCCGGCTACCAGGGCGATCTTCTCGTTCACGACCTGGCGGGCGGCGTAGATGTCGGTATCCCAGTCAAACTCGACCCAGACCACGGAAATGCCGACGGCGGTGGAGGACCGCACTCTCCGGACGCCGGGCGCTCCGTTGAGCGCGGCCTCGACGGGGAAGGTGACCTGGCTCTCGACCTCGGTCGGAGCCATGCCGTGGGCCTCGGTGATGACGGTGACCGTCGGAGCGGTGAGGTCGGGGAAGACGTCCACGGGCATGCGTAGGGCAAGGTAGCTCCCGCCCGCGAGGAGGAGAAACGCCGCAACAAGGACGAGGCTGCGGTTGTGGAGGGACCAGCGAATGAGTGCGTTCATAGTTGCGCCGGGTCCTAATGGGCGTGCCCGTGGGCGGGGATGGAACTGGAAACCGAGGCAAGCCGGACGGCGTAGGCCTCCTTGGTCACGACGCGTTCACCTGCGGAGAGGCCGGAGCGGATCTCGACGAAGCCGCTTTCGCGAAGACCCAGCGTGAGGTGGCGCTTCTCGAAAGTCTCCCCCGAGACCTGGATGAAGGCGACCGGGCGGCCTTCCTCGTCGACGACGGCAGACTCGGGGACGGCAAGGGCTTCCTCCGATCGAGCGGTCTCCAGGAACACGTTGAGCGCTTGACCGATGCGAAGCCGCCCCGACGAGTTCTTCACTTCGTAGACGAGGGGGACCGAACGGGTGGCGGGATCGACCTCGAGGCCGAAGAAGACGACGCGCCCCGCGCCGTCCGCCAGGAGCGGGTGGAACTCTCCCGGGGCATGGGGCAGCTCGTAGGCGGCGCCGCCGGGCCATGCGGCGCGAGGCGACGCGACGCGGTCGAGATCGCCCTCGGGCACTTTCGCCTCGACGTGGACCCACTCCGGGTCGAGGACCGCGAAGACGGCCCGGTCCGCCGGGACGTGCTCGCCGGCCGTCGCGGTCACCTGCGACACGACGCCTCCGATCGGCGCCTTGAGCTCCAGGGAGGGCAGCCCGCCCGGCGTCCCCTCCGTCGAACTTCTAGCGGTGAGGAACGCTCCCGCGTTTCTGTAGGCGGCCTGAAGGGAGCGGGCCGACTCGTGGTTCGCCTTGGCCGCGCGCAGGGCGAAATCGGCCTCCTCCCGCTCCCGGGCCGTCTTGAGCTGCTGGCCGGCGAGCTTCTGGACCCGCGAATCGGCAAGCTCCGCCAGCTCGACGTCCAGCTTCGTTCGGATCACCTCGGCTTCCGATTCGACGAGCTTCACCAGGAAGTCCGAGAAGGGCGGCTGGATGAGAGCCAGCGTCTGGCCCGCCTCCACCCTCGCCCCCAAGGACGGAAGCTCCCGATCGAGTGGGGGGAGGAGGCGGCCTGCGAGCGGCGGGGTGACGCTGGCCCGGGAACTCGGGCGAGCGGTCACGCGGCCGGGAACCCGCAGACGCTCAACCATCCGTCGCTTGAGTACCGGTTCGGTCTTGGTCCTTAGCTTCCACTGCTGCTCCTTCAGGAAGGTGATTCCTTCTGGAGCATCGGGCGTCTGCGCTTGATGAGTCTCATCGTGCGATGCGTATACGGTGAATTCGCCCAGCGGCATGACGCTCTCGCCGGGGTCGGTGTGAATGTGCAGTGCGACGGCCCACTTGCCCGCCTTGGGGAAGGTGAGCTTCGGCGTATAGATGCCGGCACGAGCGGGCTCCGGATCCACGTGCTCGAGCGGCGGGTCGGCGCCGAATCGAAGGAGGAACTTCACCGAGCCCGAGCGCCGCGGCTCCAGCGCGGCCAGATCGCTGACGTGCGTGACGAACGTCGCCGGCGTCCCGGCGGCGATGAGCTTGTGCTCGAGGAAGACCTCGAATCGCTCCGACCAGACCGTCCTCTGAGCAGTCCTGTCCTCGTGTTCGTCCGACCCGTGAGGATGGGGGCGATCTTCGACACGGCAACCTCCCGCGAAGAATGGAATCAGCCAGATACTCGCCCAGATGCCCGGGCGGAGCCGCGACGCGCGGGTGCGAGGAACTGCGGACATGGTGTCTCCTTCAGCCTGAGGTACTTGGCGCTCCGCTTCCCCGAGAACGTTTTCCGAGGCGGCGAACCACGCCGAAACCGGAACACGCCTGCTTCGAGCAGGCTAGGCCGCAGGAGGTGCGCGAGGCTGTCGAGGAGTTTCGAGCGGAGGCGCTCGAGGCTGAAAATGCCGCTCCAGGTGGGCGAGGCCGCCTGACCGAGAGTTGATCGCTGGAAAGGATTCCGTCGCGACGAACTGGGCGCGTTCGATGGCGGGTACCGCCGAGGCGGGAACTACAACGCTCGCCAGTGCGTGATCGACGGACGAGTGCGGCTCATGCGGCGCGCGGTGGTCTCCCTCGCCATGTTCGTCGGACTCGAATGCGGCCAGGAGAGGAATGTGAGCGACATCCGAGATCCCGTGGTGGGTCTCGGTCAGAAGATGCAGAGGTTCGTAACCGCTCTGGAAAACGAAGGCGACAAGCGCCAGAACGCCCATCCGGCGGCGAGATGTCTCCAGGGGGTCGGCGCTGGGTTCTCCGTCGACCTTCGTCGCTGTTCCCTCTGGCTTCTCCACAGCGGGCCCCCGTGGCCTCTCCATTGCGGAAATCATGCTATGGCGCGAGCAGAGGGAAGTCAAACGAGCACCCTCACGCCTTCCCGATCGCTGCGCGCCAGCGGGCGAGATGCCCCTCGACGTCCTTGCCGCGCATCTTCGGCTTGAACCTCTTCTCCTCGGCCCAACCCGCCCGGATCGAGGCCAGCGAGGGGCACATTCCGGCCGCCATGCCCGCGATGTAGGCCGCTCCGAGCCCCGTGAGCGACGTCGTCGTCGATCGGGCGATCGGTCGGCCGAGGATGTCGGCCTGAAACTGCATGAGGAGGTCATTCGCGGCCGCTCCGCCGTCGACCTTCACCAGCTTGAGCCGCTTCCCCATGTCGCTCTCCATAGCCTTCAGGAGGTCGTGGCACTGAAAGGCGATCCCTTCGAGGCCGGCGCGGGCGATGTGAGCAGCGCTCGTGCCGCGCGTGAGTCCAGAGACGAGACCGCGCGCATCAGGGCGCCAGTGGGGCGCTCCGAGGCCGGTCAAGGCCGGCACGAAGACCACTCCGCCGGTGTCGGGGACCGACGCGGCGAGCTTCTCCACGTCCGCGGATGAACGGATGATCCCCAGGCCATCCCTCAACCACTGCACGGCCGCGCCGGCGACGAAGACGGCGCCTTCGAGGGCGAAGGTCGTCTTTCCCCCGAACCGCCAGGCGACGGTCGTGAGGAGCCCGTTCTTCGAGCGGACGATCTTCTCACCCGTGTTGGCGAGGAGGAACGCCCCCGTACCGTACGTGCACTTCGCCTCGCCCGGCGAGAAGCACGCCTGCGCGAAGAGGGCCGCCTGCTGATCGCCGATCGGAGCGGCGATGGGGATCCCATCGGGGAGAAAGCTGAGACCCTGCGTCGCGCCGGCGCGCTCATGGTGGGAGACGATGGCTGCTCCGGCCCTCTCCGGCACGCGGAAGATCTCGGCAAGGTTTTCGTTCCAACCTCCGCCCTTGAGTGGAAACAAGAGCGTCCGGGAGGCGTTGGATGGATCCGTGGAGTATGCCGCTCCGCTGGAGAGGCGGGCGATGAGGTACGTGTCGATCGTCCCCCAGCGGAGCTTTCCGCTTTCGAGGGCGCCGCGTGCACCCCGGTGATGTTCGAGAATCCAGGCCAGTTTGGTTGCGGAGAAGTACGGGTCGAGGACGAGCCCGGTGAGGTTCCGAACGCGAGGCTCGACTCCCCGGGCGCGCAGCTCCTCGCAGGCCGACGCGGTCCGCCGGTCCTGCCAGACGATCGCGCGGCCGACCGGCCGGAGGGACCGGCGATCGTAGACGACGACCGTCTCGCGCTGGTTGGTGATGCCGACGGCCGCGATCCGCCGCGGGTCGAGTCGCGCCTGGCTCAGCACCGACCCGATCGCCCGAACGACGCTCGACCAGATTTCCTCAGGTTCCTGCTCAACCCAGCCGGGGCGCGGGTAGTAAAGCGGGAACTCGTGGGCCGCTTCGGCCATGATCCGCATGCGGCCGTCGACGAGCAGCGCCTTCGTCTGCGTCGTACCCTGGTCGATCGCCAGGATCACACCTCTTTCGGACGGTCTCGTTCTCTTCATCCCTTCGGTCCCTTCAGCGCGGCGTGAGCCCCTCGACGTGAATGAACGTGGAGGCTCCGTGACCCGCCAGCCGCTTGAAGACTCTCGGATAGCCCATCTCCGGGTCGAAATCCGCCCGGAGAATCGCCTTCGCCGGTGCGCCGGGGACCGGCGGCCCTTCCGCCATTTCGAGCTCTCGCCGGAGGACCTCGAAGAGACCCGCGACCGTGTAGTAGGCCCCCTGGACGGCGGACGGCTGCGCGCCGGACCCATCCCCTGCTTTGAACTCGGCGACCGTTCCGTGGCGGCAGGCGACTGAATAGCGGATCGGCGCCGCACGATCGTTCTGGACGCGGAGGACGAGGTCGTATTCCGCGGGACCGCGCTTGAGCCAGAGCGCATGGGCCTCATCGAGGGCCGCGGCGGTCAGACGGGGCGTTCGGTCGCGCATCCAGAGAGCGGTGCCCGCCGCAAGGCCCCCAGCCGCCACCAAGCAAGCGATGATGCTCCGGTTCCGCACGGCGCGGATTCTATGCGCACGCGGGGGGGCGACGGAAGCTCTCTGAAGGGAAGAATTTTAACGTCGAATTCATTCGCGAGCGCAACCCGCGGCCGGGTCGCGAATTTTCCTCTCCAGGCGTGCGAATTTCGTTTATCCTGCTCCGCGTTGAGCCGCGAGAAAATCGCCGCTCGTTCGTGGCGTTCTTGTAAGGGGACAGTTTCATGAAGACGATTCCAGCGTTATTGACCCTCCCGTTCGTCCTCTTCGCCCAGGAGGAGCCCGGGGAAAAGAAAACCGAGAAGGAGGATTCGAGGGAGCCGAAAGCGGAAAAGGAGAGCGCGCCCTCGTCGGAAAGGGAGAAGCGGATCCTCGAGCTGTTCACCGCCTCCCGCAAGAGCTTCGAGAGCGGGAAACTCGTTCTCGAGTACAACTTCGAGAGCGAGAACCAGGATCTGACCGCTGACTGGTCCCCTCCGCTTGCGCAGACGAAGAACCGCATCCGCTGGGCTGGACCGGGGGAGGGTTTGGCCTGGACGATCGAAGACGGCATCGTGGTGGCCGACTTCGGGGAGTGGGTTCACAAGGCGGTCTTTGTAGCCGACGTCCGAGTGACAGTCGACCTCGCCAGCGTTTCCCAGCCCCGTCAGGGCACGATTCTGGCTCCCATGTTCTACAACGAGAAGAAGAAGAGGGCGCTCGGAGTGACGGGCGGATATCAGGCGGTCGTCCTGAGCGGCGGGAAGCTGGCCAAGCCTCCGCATCCCAAGACGGAGAGGTTGATTCCATCCAACCTCCGGCACAAGGTCGGCTACAAGTTCGACGGAAAGGCGATCGAGTCCTATAACGGCGACAAGAAGACGAGCGACACCTCGGAGAACCCCCGCTTCACGGAAGGATTCGACACCGGACGCGTGGGGCTGGCGTGGAGCGGGTCGGTGCAGTGCTTCATTTTCAGCGTGCGGATGGAGGGGCGCCTCGACCCCGACTGGGTGGCCACCAAGCTCGGCGAGAAGCCGGGGAAGAAAGGGACTGCGTCCCCGAAAACGGGCAAGAAGCAGGGCTGACGGGCCGGTCCCGCCGACGTCCCAGCGGGGCAGTTTACCGCGGGATCCGCATCCGAATCTAAATCTGCATCGGCATCAGGAACCGATGAAATTGCGGAGGCGGATTGAATTGCCGGTCCGGAGCGACTCACTTGTAAGATCCTTTCCATGACACCTCGACGGAAGCTCGCGGCGCTCGTGGGTCTATTGGCGGTCGTGTTCGCCGGATTCTGGATCGGGGCCTACCGCAAGCAGATCACCCTACCCTTGTGCCGGATCTGGGCGGCGTACCAGTGCCGGACTGGGAGCGTGAGCGCCGCCGATCCAAGCTGGGCCTTCCGGCGGCTCCTCGGTTCCGGGGAGGCCGGGTTTCGGCACCTGGCGCGGCTTTTGACGACGGACGAGTACGCGGTCTGGACTCGGACTACGGAAGTCATCCTCGATTCTCTGCGATCCGAGGAAGTAGCGTCGTTCCTCGACTTCCTTGGCCGCGATGAGCCGGAGGCCCTTTCGTACAGGCTCTCCCGGAGACGACCGTCAGACCGCAATGAGAGGCGAAAGCGCCGATGGCCACCGCAAGCGCAGAGATGAAGCCCCCCGCGATCGCCCCGGCGAAGTTCCAGGCCATGTCTGCGGCCGCGTCGGCTCTCAATTCGAGCGGCAGGAGGCTCCACGGGTTCGTCAGGAGGTCGCGGACCTCCTTGACGATACCAACCGCCATCGCGGCGCAGAACCCGGAAATCGGGGCGAGGAGCGAATCACTCCGGGGCCGCCGGAGGAGCCACCAGGCCGCCGCGGCCCCGAGGGCCGAGTAGAGGGACAGCCAGAAGTGGAACTGCGCGCCGGTCGGAGCCATCAAGGGCCGACGAGCCCGCAATGGTCATGCCCGAGCCATCGGGACGGCGGTTAAGGAGCGGGAGGGACCTCCGTGCCGCGGAAGAGGCAAGGATGTCCAGCCCTTGGACAGTCTGCGTGCCCTCCCTCACTCGGTTTTGCCGGCGGGTTTCGAGTAGGATGTCGGCCTACCGAGACAACCGATCGACTCAACACAGTCACAGCGCATGGTCGCAGGGGGACCCCCCGGAGTGGTGGATGAACCCTCTCAGAAAGTACGCGGTACCGTTCATCATGGTGTCGCTCGTAGTCTGGACCACGTGCTCGGTCCCGCCTCCGAAGGAAACCGATTCGAACCATGGAATCCCCGCGCTCCGGATTCTTGAGGGTTCCACAACCTTCCGCGCGTCCTTCATCGGCATGCCGAGCCGGTCGCAGCCTTCCTCCGGGAGACGGATCTCTTGTCTCGCTTCGTTTCGGGAGAGGGTTTTTATCGGCTACGGCGATTGGAACGAAAACACCGGGCCAATTCGACTCGTGTCGTTCAACCCTCAGGAGCGCCGGTTCGACGACGGTCCGATGCTGGCTACCGAAGCGATCGATGTCATGCGCGTTATCGGCGGAGAACTCGTCGTTCCCGAAGTGGACCATACCGGCTGGTTCTGGTTCTACAGCGATCTTCATCGCTTTGACGGGACGAAGTGGTTTTCCCTTCGCCTTCCAAGGGCGGTTCACATCTTCGATGCCGCCGAATTTCAGGGGAAGCTCTACGTCGGCTATCAGTTCAACCCCAGGAATGCGTCCGACGGGATGCATCGTGTCGCTGTGTTCGACGGTGACCGACTCGTGGATGCCAAGGCGTTTGAAGGAGACGACGTCGGGCGGATCTGGCGGCTGCTACCGTGCGGAGGAAGACTTTATGCCTTCGGTGAGAACAGCTCCCATGTCTTCGATGGGCGGACCTGGACGCTCTGGAGCGGTCCGCGGACGCTCGGCGCGCCGGTCTCGCGCGCCGAATCGGACGGCCGAAAGGCCGTCGTACTCCTGGATTCGTGGAAGGCCTATCGGATTGACGACAACGGAGCTGTGCTTTTGATCGATTCGTTCTCCGAGCCGATCGATGTCAGGTTTCGTGATGGAGTCTTCTACATCTTGGACGGAGGCGGCTCCAGTCTGCACCCCGCCGTTTATCGCTCCGACGATCTTGTCGCCTGGGAATTGTCGCTCCAGTTCGAGAGCGACAGCCCGCCGACGGCGCTGGAAGTTCACGGTGGGGGTTTTTACATCGGCCTGGAGAACGGCGAGTTGTGGTGGTTGAACTCCCTCAAGTGACCCCGCGAGCGATCACTTCGGCGGGACGGGAGCTTTCGGCGCGGCCTCCGGCTTCTTCCCGAACTTCGCCTGGGCTTCTCGAAAGGCCGTCAGGAACTCCACCCCCGGCCCCTCGGGGTCGATCTCGATATAAAGGACCTTCCCCTCGGGATCGAGGATGCAGACCCCGTGGGTCTGGATCAGCGCGTCGCGCAGGTGGGAGTTCAGGGGGATCCTGTCGCCGGCGTAGCGAGCGATCCCGACCGGAAAGGCCGCCGAATTGCGTTCGAGCACCTTCCGCAGCGACTCCTGATTGGCGGGAAACGGCGTTTCACTGCTCGAGAAGATGCCGGCAAAAGCGAGCCATTCGGCCGTCTTCCCCGCCCTGCGCAAGGTCGCCTCCATCGAGACGAACTTCTTCCACTTCCGTTCGATGCAGTTCTGGCAGCCGTCGAAGGCGACGACCAGCGCCACCTTGCCCCGCGAGGCCTTGATCCCGTCGACTCCGGCCGGCCAGACGACCTCCGCCAACGGCTCGAACTGCTTCCCCACCTGTTCGCGGCGCATGTGGTCCTGGAACGCCTTCCGCGTCTTCTGGAAGCTGCCCATCCGGCCCGAAAGCTCCATCATCGTCCCGTCCCGTCGGATCCCGATCTTGACCTTGGCTCCGATGTTCTCCCTGCGCAGCTCGGTCGAGAGGAACTGCTGGTCCGGAACATCGATCCCGTTGATGGTGACGACCTCATCGCCGACGCGTAGCCCCATCTCGGCGGCCGCCGACTCCGGGAAAACGAAGATGATCCGCGCCCCCTCCGGGCTCTGTCCGGGGTTGATCGCCTGAAGCCCGATCCCGAGGTTGCCCCGGTCGGTCACGGGCTTCTTGGCCGGCGGCTTGGCCGGGTCTTCGGGAACTTCCGGGAACTGTCCAGCGAACACGGCAACGAAGGCGGCTGCGGAAGCGAGCGGCGTCATGCGGCGTCCTCTCTATAGATCGGTCACTTCATTGACACGAAGACGAAATTATAGTGAACTTCTCCGGACAAATCTTCGCTCGACGCGAGCGAGAGCCCGACTCTGGAGGCAGCAACGTCCCCCGTGAACGAGGAGAAGGATACCGTGAACGCAGAGGCGATCCTTCGCGTGTGCGCCTTGGCCGCAGCGGGAGCGGCAACGGCCGCGGCACGCGCAGAGAACATCGAGCGAACCGTGCTCCGCAACGGCCTCGACCTGGTCCTCGTCCAACGCAACGGCGTCCCACTCGTCACGCTGGAAATCGCAGTCCGCGCCGGGGCATTCATAGAGACGCCCGAGCTGGACGGACTCACCCATCTCCACGAACACATGTTCTTCAAGGCCAACCAGGCGATCCCGGACCAGGCTTCCTACCTGCGCCGGCTCGACGACCTCGGAGCGAGCTGGAACGGGAGCACCTCGCACGAAGTCGTCCGCTATTACTTCACTCTGCCGGCGGAACTGCTCCGCGATGGGCTGGTGTTCCTCCGGGACGCGATCCAGTCGCCCCTCTTCCTCGCGGAGGAGCTGGAGAAGGAGCGCAAGGTCGTCATCGGCGAGTATGACCGCGCGGAGGCGAATCCGCTTTTTCACCTGCGGCGCGCCGTGGAGCTGGCGCTCTTCTCGCGGCACTTCTCGCGCAAGAACGTCATCGGCTCCCGGGAAATGATCTCCACGGCCACACGGGAGAAACTGCAGTTCATCCAGGACGATTTCTACGTCCCGAACAACTCCGCGCTGATCATCTCCGGCCAGTTCGATGCAGGCGAAGTGCGGCGGGTGGCGGACGAGGTCTTCGGGGGCTGGGGTCGCCGTCCGGATCCATTCGTTCGTAACCCGGTGCCCACCCACCCGCCGCTCGCGGAGGACCGGTACCTTGTCGTCGAGAAGGACACCCGGACCTCCACGATCCTCCTTGGCTGGCACGGACCCAGCGTCGATCGCGACATGGAGGGGGCGGTAGCCGCCGACGTGATCGCGGATGCGCTCAACCACCCCGCGAGCCGCTTCCAGCGGGAGCTGGTGGACACCGGGCTGGCGCGGAGGGCGAACTTCTCCTACTACACTCTAAAACACATCGGCCCGATCCACCTGATGCTGGATGTCGAGCCCGCCAAAGCCCTGGCGGCCCTCCAGGCCGCCAGGAGGGAGCTTGACCGCCTCGCCGACCCCGGCTCCTGGAGCGCCGACGAATTGACGCGGGCCGCGCAGCGGCTGATCACCCAAGATGCGTTCGGCCGGGAGAAGTCGCGGGAGTTCGCCATTGCCCTGGGGTTCTGGTGGTCGGTGGGGGGCATCGAGGGGTACTTGGAGTACCCGGACCGTGCTCGCGCGGTGACTCCGGCTCTTGTCGCCGCGTTTGCGCGACGCTACCTGCCCGCAGGCGGGGCGCGGAGCGTCGTGGGCATCCTCGTTTCCTCGCCGGCGCGCAAGGAGCACGGGATCAACGAGGCCTCGCTCGCGGCCGCTTATCTAAAGGAAGCCTCTGCGAAAGCGGCGGCCGAGGCTCCGGAGGAGAGGATCTCCCGGTTTGCCCTCCCGAACGGCGTCGAGTTCCTTTCGCGCCGCATCCCGGGAGGGGATGTGGCTGCCTTCAGCCTCTACTTCCGCCACCACTGGTCCCGCAGCAAGGCGGATGAAGCCGGCCTCGAGCAGCTTCTCCTCCAGACTCTCGTTGAGGGCATCGAGCGCAGGCAAGCCGACGAGCTGGCTCGGCTTGGGGCGATGGTCCGCTTCACCGTCATTCCCGACTTCTCCGCGATCGGCGTCCAGTGCCTAAAGGCCGGCCTCGATCGGGCGGTGGCCATCGTCGCTCTGGGCCTCCGGGAAATGGAGCCGACCAGCGAGGATGTTGAGCGCAACCGCGCCATCCTTCTGGAGGCCTACGCTAGATCCCTCGACAACCCCGACCTGGCGGTGGGTTTCGTCGCCAACCGATCGTTCTACCCTTCTGCCCACCCGTATCTCGGCTACCCGGGGGGAACCGCCGACAGTCTCCCTCGCTTGACGCGCGAGCAATTGCTCGATCGGCGGAAGCAACTCCTTATCGGGTCGCGGATCCTGGCGGTCGCCGTCGGGGATCTGAAACTCGAAGAGGGGAAGGCGCTGGTCCGGCGCTCGGTCGGCGACCTCCCCGCAGGCGAGCCGGCGGCGGCGGAGCTGCCGCCCCTTGCCGGGGAACCCGGCATCCTGACGACGGAAGAGCGTGGGATCCCGACGTGCTACGTGCTTGGCAAGTTCCGCGGGCCGGCGCCGGGCGAGGCGGATTACGAATCGCTTTCCCTGGCGCTCGCGATACTGCATCGAAAGATGTTTCTCGAGGTGCGAACGAAGCGGGCGCTCACGTACGCCGTGGCGAGCGGGCTCGGAGAGCGGGTGCGCAACGCGGGGCAGCTCTACGTCACCACGACGCAGCCGAACGAGGCGCTTTCGGTCATGTACGCCACGATCGATGGGCTGATCGCCCAGCATCTCGATGAGGAGGAATTTCAGGGTCACCTGCGGACCTACGAGACGCGCCAGTATCTCCGGCAGGAGTCGGCCATGGAACAGGCCGCTTCCCTGGCGCAGGAATCGATGGTGGCGCGGGACTTCCGGCGCGTCCTCCACCTCAGGGATCGCCTTGATCAATTGAAGCCGGCCGACATCCAGCGTGTCCTGCGTCAATACGTGCGAGGAGTTCACTTCGGCGTGGTCGGGCCGAAGGAGCTGATCGAGAAGCTCGACCGCAAGCTCTTCACGTCCCGCTGAAGAAATCGAACGATCAAGCTCCCGAATGGCGGTAGATCGTGACGACCGCGGTCCGGTCGTCGCCGCCCATGTTCGCGCTGAGCCCCAGGCGGGGTGCGGGCCGGACCTGGTAGTCTCCGCTCCGGCCGAGCATCTGGCGAAAGATCTCGAGAGCCTGCTTCACGCCGGTGGCGCCGACGGGATGGCCGAAGCCGATGAGCCCGCCGCCGGTGTTCACGGGGAGGCGGCCGCCGATCGCCGTGGCCCCCGACGCGACGAGGCGCGCTCCCTCGCCGGGCGCGGCGAATCCCAGAGCCTCCATCATGAGCACTTCGGCGATGCTGAAGCAGTCGTGCACCTCGGCGATCTGGATCTCCTCGGGCTTGACGCAGGCCGCGGCGTAGGCGCCGGCCGCCGCGATGGCGGTCGTCGACAGATGGAGGAGGTCGAAATCCGGCGCCGCGGGAGCATCGAGCGCATCGGTCGCGACGCCCATCGCGATGATCTCCACGACGTCCGAAAGCGTCCGGCCCAACCTCCGGAGCGCCGGCTCTGACGCCAGAACGACCGCCGAGGCTCCGTCGGAGACCGGCGAGCAGTCGGCCACGGTCAGGTAGGCGCGGTATTCTCCGTTCTCGAGGAACTGCGGGTTCTTCGGCGTGGGGGTGATCGCCTTCTCCAGCGTCATGGATGCGCCCACCGCGTGCAGATGGGCCAGCGGATTCTTCGCCGCGTTGTGGTGGGCCTTGACGACGACGGCGGCGATCTCCTCGGGCCGCGCTCCATAGGCTTCGCGGTAGGCTCGGGCTCGCCGGGCGAATAGACAGGGGAAGGTGAAAGGGTCCATCGGCCTCTGGAGGGCGTACGCCGCAGCGCGAGCGAGGAAATCCGCCCCTTCCTTCGCATCCACCGTCGTCTGAACCTCCGCTCCGACGACGAGGGTCAGGTCGCACCCGGCCCCGATCGCGTCGACGGCCGCCGCCAGGGCGAGCCCGCCAGAAGCGCACGCGCCCTCCAGACGCACGTGGGGCCTGCCTCGAAGGTCCGGATGCGCCCCCGCCAGGACGGCGCCCAGATGGCCCTGCTTCGAGAAGCATTCGCCGGTAAAGTTGCCGACGAACCCGCGTTCAATTTGACGGGCTTCCACCGCGGCCGCCGCCATCGCCTCACGCGCGGCTCTTTGGAGGTGCTCCTCCAGGGTCGGATTCCAGCGTGAGCCGAAATCTGGATGGCCCTTCCAGATGAAGTCCGGGTGGAACTTGCCGATGAAGGGCGTATGCGCGCCCCCGAGGATGTATACGGGTCTGGCCGGTTGCATGCCGCGCACCTCCGCGCTCGGAACCATCGGCTGGAGATCACCGGACCGATCTGGCTCGCATCGAATTCTGAGAGGACGCGTCGCCGTCCTCGACGGTTGACCGCTCCGAATGGCGCCCAACGATCCGTGGGACCCGCGATGGGCCGTCTTCCTGGCCCCAGCGGCCCCATTTCAAGATAACATCTCCGGCCGATTTTCTCCTCTCGGACCGCGATCGCGATGAGCCGATCGACCGGCGCCCGTCAACGCCCTTTACTTTGAAACGAAAAAGAATAAGCTGAGGCCTCCAGCCGCGGGTAGCTCATCTGGGTCGAAGGTCTTGGCCTGCGGCAACGAGAGTGTCTCAGGGTTAGTAAGGAGTATCCGCGGCCGGCGGAAACGGCGAGGGGAACTGGGCGGTGATCTCGCTCCACCATTCTGCATGCCGCCAGCGGGTTGGCCTGCTGCCAGTCGGGATGAGAAGAGGTTAGTGTGTACTTTACCGAAAAGCAGCTCCGCATCATGGAGTTCATCCAGAGTTACCGAGCCCAGCACGGTATCTCGCCCACCATGGAGGAAATCGCCGTTCAGTTCAGCGTCACGAAGATCACGATCTACGAGCACCTCAACCAGCTTGAGGGAAAGGGGGCTATCCGCAGAGAAAAATTCCGCGCCCGCTCCATCGAGCCGCTCGTGCACGTGGGGCTGGACCGCGGCCCCCTCGTGATGCCTGTCATGGGCACGATCGAATCGGGGGCGCCGCTCAGAAGCGAAACGGCTGGAGAATCGCTCGACCTGACCGCGGTGTTTTCCCCGGGGAAGGACCGGTTCGTTTTGCGAGTGCACGGGGATAGCCTCAAGGACGATCAGATCCAGAACGGGGACCTGGTCATCGTCGAGCGCCGCGTGTCGGCGAACAACGGCGACCTCGTCGTGGCGGTCCTGCCCGACGGGCGCGCGACGCTGAAGAGGTTCTACCGGGAAAAGAAGCGCGTGCGGTTGCAGGGGACGAACGGGTCCGTGAACCGGACCTATGCTTCCGAAGTGGAGATCCGAGGCGTTGTCGTGGGGCTCATGAGGAATTTCAGCCCGCCGGGGGGGAATTAACCGCAATCCCGGGCTTTCAGCCCGGGAGCGGTCAATTCGATTTCGCGTTCAGTCGCCACGAAGGCTCCCTGAAGGGGGCGTTCCTCGGTCCGGGGGGCCGTCGTGCGGGGGTGACGCACTCCGTGGTGAGCGCCGCGAGGCGCCGGGGAGAGGCGTTTGGCGGCGATAAGCCGCCGCGCCGATGGCATGATCGCAGAGAGGCCGATAGCCGCGGCCGGCTTCATTGCCGCGTTCTTGGCGAGCGAATAGGCCGGCTGAGGACGATCCGGGCTTGCAACGTCGATTGAGTCAGGCGAGCTTCAACCGCGTTGAAAGGCGCCGGGTCTACAGAACGGTCCCCTTGTTCAGTCGCCACGCAGGCTCCCTAAAGAGGGTGGTCTGCGGCGTGGGGGGTGGCCGAGCGGGGGCGACGCACTCCGTGGTGAGTGCCGCGAGGCGCCGGGGAAGAGCGTTCTCCCGGGCTTTCAGCCCGGGAACGGGAGCTTTGGCCGCATGCTGAGTCAGCGAGCAAGCTCGTTGAAGTGGGCGACGGGCCTAATCCCGCGGATATAATCCGCGGAGTGACCAGGGCATTCGGTGCCAACCGAGGCGGCGCTTCAGAAAGCTATCCTGACGAATGGCGGAGTGGCCTCCGATGGCGCTGAGGGTCAAGTGCCGGTGCGGCCAGGAGCTTTCTCTCCGCTTCAGCGAGTGGATCTACGCGATCGTGGTCCTCCTCGTTCTCTCGCTGCTCGTAAATGGAGCTGCGCTTGTCTTCATCGCGGTCCGGCTCGACGGGGGCGATCGGTCGAAGGTCGCCTCGCCCGCCGGTGAGCCCGCCGGCGAGGGGGCGCCCGGGAGAACGACGCGGGTGGCCGAAGGAGAGAAAGCCGGGGCGGATTCCCTCCCCGTTCCGGCAGTCGCGGATGTGATGCCGGTGGAGCCGCCTGTGGCCGCGAGCCTCGTCGAAAAGCCGCCGCCTCCGACGACTCCTGCCGCCGAGCCCCGCCCGGCGGAGGGAAAGCCCGTTGTCGAGGCGAAGCCGGCGGTTCGGATGTTCCTTCCCGATCTGCGCCACCCGATCGAGAGGCTTCTCGTCCTGACTCACGCGGAGAACCTCCGCCTCGTCAGCCTCTTCCTCCGGGACGAGCATCCCCTCGTCAGGCGCGGGGCCCTCGTGCGGGCAGCCGGTTTACCCTCGCCGTCCGCCCCGGCGGAGCTGCGAGAGGTCCTGATCCTCGCGCTCCCCGCAGCGCCCCGATTCCTCGCGGATGCGGGCGGGAGGGAATTCCTGTTGAGGCTCGGGATTGACGACCGAGGGGACGATCCACGCTCCTGGCTCCAATGGGGCCAGGAGACTTTGGGGGGGGCGCTCCATGGCGAACCGCCCGAGACCCTGCTTGCGACCCTCCGAAGCCGCGCCGAAGGTCTTCGCGCCTCCTCCACGGCCTTCCGTGCGATCGGGGCCCTAGCGGGGACCGACGGCGGCAAAGGCGTCGAAGGATTGGACGTTCTATTCGCGATCGACACGACGGAGAGCATGGAGATGCCGCTCGGCGAGGTTCGCAAGGCCGAGTGGCTATTCCCGGCCTTGGCGGGAGGCTTCTCCGGCCTTCGCATCGGCCTGCTCCTTTACGGCGACGAGGTCACCGCCGCCGTGCCTTTCAACTTCGATCCGTCCGCCTCGCGCGAGGCGCTCGCGGCGGCGAAGGCGGTGGGGGGGGGCGACGTCCCCGAGGGAGTCCTCGAGGCGCTCAAGGCGGCGCTCCAGCTCGGGCGCTTCCAATGGAGGCCGGAGGCAGCTAAACACATCGTCTTCGTGGGCGATGGGCCTCCTCCACGTGCTGAGATCCAGCCTCTCCTCGGCTTGGCGCAGCAATGCCACGCCGAAGCGGGCTTTCGGATCCACGCGGTCAGCGTCAACCCCGAGGAAAGCAAGGGGCCCACGATCTCCTTCCCCGAGATGGCGGCCGCCGGAGGGGGCAGAGCGGTCACCGCGCCTGCGGGTGAAGTGGCTCGGGAGGTCTTCCTGGCGATCTTTCCCTCCGAAGCCCGACAGGAGCTGGAACGGATGTTGCCGCTACTCGAAGCAGCAAGCCGATGAGCTTTGTCGGCTGAAGCCTCACCCTATGAGGTCTTGAATTCCACATCCCGTTCTGCTAAGTTTCGAAACCTGTCATCCTTCTGTCTGGAATGTGAACTCCCTGCCGGTCGCTCGGGTCTCACAACCTTCCGAAGCTCCCGGTTGATAGTTACTTGGCTCGCTGTATCGCTGGGCTCCTGACAGAGTAAGCAAGCACGTTTAGGAGAAATGGTATGTCGCTTCGCAAGTGGAGTTTTAGCTCCCGGCTTTCTTTGCTGTTTCCAGCGTTGATCGCCGTAGGCTGTACGGCGGTTCCGCCCGTAGAAACGCTTGAGGAGGAGGACATCGAGGGGCGGGTCATGCGCGAAGAGCTGACCAGCAATCGGGGCCGTCTGCAGTTTCCCAAGATCGGCGTGGCGATCCCGGTCAACAGCCAGCTGAAGCCCGGGATCATCACGGGAATCCGAGGCCAGATCGAGGCGGTGCAAAAGGGCATGTGGTTTGGCTTCGAGTTCGATTACGCGAATATGGATTCCAAGGATCCGGTGACCAGCGGGACTTCTCAGGCCGAGCTGGCGGCGGCGGATACTGAGCAGCTCTTCGAGAGTTACGACCGCTACCAGCTCATGCTCACATGGGACTATGACATCCCGCTGGGAGACGGGCCGTTCATACCGATTTTCTATGCCGGACTCGGGCTGGGTGCCGCCGCCTTCAATCCTAAAGAGGCTTCTGGTTTCACCTCGGCGGATTTCGATGTCGGGTACGCATTCGTCGCTCGCCCGGAAGTCGGCTTTCTCTTCCCGTTCCACGAAAACATCGGAGCATTCCTCGAGCTGAGCGGCGACTTCATCCCCGAGTTCCAGTTCACCGGCGATACGCGCATCAACGGCCAGGCGACCAACGTAGACATCGGCGAAGAAGTCGGCTTCAGCACGATCAACGTCTTCGCCGGCCTGACCATTCGCTGGTGACCGCGGGGGGGCTGCGGCCGTCAGCGTAGAGCAGCGTGACGCAGTGACTTTGCCTTTCCCGCGCGCCTTCCCAGCGCCGTCTCATCTTATTCCCCAGGTGCTCGACACGCTTTAGAGCGGTCGGGCGGCCGGGGAAGCGACGCATCCGGGCGATTGAGTCGTCGAGACGAAACCGCCGGCCCAAGCGGCGCTCTCGACGGCGGCGCCGGGGCATTCCGCGGTTTCCGCAGGCCATCCCTTTACCGGAAGATCGAGTTTTGCGGATCCCCGCGGGAGAGAAGATACGCGACGAGGTCTTGAATCTCTTCAGTCCGAAGGGTGTTGAGTAGGCCATCGGGCATGGGGGAGACCTTGGATGGCTCGATGGAGAGGATCTCCGAGCGCCGCACGCCGGTCATGGCGCCCGGGTCGAGCATGTTCTCGACGACGTTGACGCTGGATCCGCTCAAGTTGCCGATGCGCCCGGTTACGATCTGGCCGTTCTTCTTCCGGATCACGATCGCCTCGTACTGATCGCTGATCGTCTTCGACGGATCGACGATCGCTTCGAGGCGCTCGGTCCGCACGACGTCCCGGTCATCGGCGGGCAGCGTGACGCGGAAGAGCCCGCCGTTTTGGTCGCTGACGATGAGGCGGCCTTTGGGATCGAGGCACATCGCGACCCAGGAGCCCTCGCGGTCCCGCGGCACCGTGTAGAGAAGATCGATCGCGAAGTCCTTCGCCACGCGCAGATTGCTCGCTCCCTGGAGTTCGGGCGTGTTGAGCGGCTTCAAGCGCACGTTCTTAACATGGACTGTCATGGGCTCGCGGGCGTGAGGTTGCAGGGCGAGGATGCCTGCGGTGCGCGACTTCCGGTCTGGCTCGTCAACGACGCCGGCGGCCTGCGCGCCGCTCAAGAAGTGCTGGCGCCGGTTGCCTTGGGCGATGACTGCGAAGTCGTTCCAAGCGCCGCCGGAGGAGTTCGTCCCGGGCTCGAAGTCGGCGCGGCTGCCGGCGACGGCGAAGTCGAGATGCTCCTCGCCGCGGTAGACGACTCCAGGCCTGGGGGAGCCGCGATCCCCGCCATCGGCGATCCGATACGAGAGGCGCAGTTCGAAATCGTCCACCACGAGTCGTTCCTTGCCGTCCAGAGCGATCAGGAAACAGGTGCCCGCCGGGTCGTCCTTCGTGCCGCTGGCCACAACCCGGCCCTTGATCGCCCCATCTTCGACGGACCAGTTCTCGGGGCGGCCGATCCACCCGGCGAGATCACGGCCGTTGAAGAGCTTCTTGAAGCCGGGCTCGGGTACGAAGACCGGCGAGGGTTTTCCGGCCAAGAGCGCATCGATGATGGCCTCGGCGTCGGCAGGCACCGCGACCTTCGTGGAGCCGATCTCGGAGAACCGCGTCGTCGTCGTTCGGTCGAGCTTCACCTCGTTTCCGCCAAACTCGCGGGATCCGCTGAGCTGGATGGTGAGCCGAGTCAGTGCGCCGCGACTGATTGAGAAGGAGATGACTCCCTTGGGGTCCTTCATCCCGCCACCGGGCGGTCCGCCGCGTCCACCGGCGGCTCCGCCCCGGCCGCCACGGCGCCCGCCGAAGCCGCGGCGGCTCGAAGACAAAAGCTCGCTCGCCGATTCCGCAGGGAACTCCGCGCCGAAGCCCTCGTCCGTCCGCTTGAAGTTTGCGGCCTTGGCCAGGAGGTCCTCGATGTGCGCGGTCGGCAGCTTGAGCTCGGTGACCACCCGCGGATCGAAGCGCGAGGGGCCGCCCGGGCCCCGGCCTTCGCCCGTCTCGCGCTGCGATGCCTCATCGAGCGTCATCCAGTTGCCGTCGAGTACCACGGCGGCCTTTCCACCCTTCGTCGCGAACTCGAGCGCGCCGCCCCCGGTCGACGCGACCCACGTGTAGCCTTCCTTCTCGATGCGGCCGGTCGTGGCGCCGCTCCCGCCGCCGAACGGCCCTCCACCTCCCGCCGACTCGACCGAGGTCTTCCACGTGTAGCTTGGCTTCTCGGCAAGCTTCCGGGCCGAGGAAAGGACCTCGGCCTTCAGGTCCGCCTCCCCTTCCCCAAGAAGCTCCAGAGGAAACAAGACGGCGGCGAGCGTCGCGAGCGCGCTGTTCATGATACTGCGCTTTCTCCTCTGCTCAGGGTTACCGCTTGCGGGCTGAGGGATCGATCCGGAGGGCCCAGCGGATCCCGTCCAGGAGGTGCTTCTGGAACGTCTCCGAGACCTCGGGCGAGTTCTCGCGTTTTCCATCCCGGTCTTTCCATGCCGGGTCCCAGATGTCCTCGCGGTGGCCGAGCGATGTGTAGAAGACGCGGCCCTTGCCGATTTCTTTGCTCCAGGAGACAGGGTAATGGCCCGCGGTCTTGCTGTTGGGGTGTGCGTTCATGTTCAAGAGCGAATGGACGCTGCTCTGTTCGTAGTTCTTGAAAAGGTACATCTCCTCAGCTTCCCCTCGAACCGGTAGGCGATCGAGCCGAGCGTGACCCACTCGGCGTAGGGACCCGAGACGCTGAAGTTCGAGCAAGCTGGGTCTCCGCCCTTGCACGCGCGGAGCCAGTCGCGCATGTGGCCAGGGGAGCGCGTGAGGAACTTAGTGCCCCCATTCATAAGTCCGTGTAGGGTTTGTTGCGCCCTGAATATTCGAAGACCCAAGACTCGTGGAAGTTCATCCGGGCGCAACCCTGCGGGCCGGGCGCTTTTGGCGCCATG
>Ga0187893_10000661_pt1 | contig 87626 bp, 65 predicted proteins | sample MA1701074metaG_FD_139574 | JGI IMG/M metagenome (GOLD analysis project Ga0187893, IMG submission 139574) | White microbial mat communities from a basaltic lava cave in the Kipuka Kanohina Cave System on the Island of Hawaii, USA - MA170107-4 metaG ... | reverse complement strand
TCGGGGTTGATAGGCTCGCCGACGGTGCCTAACAATCGGAGTCGGGTCAGCTTGTGACGTGCGGGGAGATCGGCGCCCCACTTCATGAAGGCGCGGATCGCCGTGGGTGCCGTGTAGAAAATCGTCACGCCTAACCGCTCGCAGATATCCCAGTAGCGATCGCGTTCCGGCCAGTCCGGGGCGCCTTCGTACATGACGACAGTCGCGCCGTTGGCGAGCGGGCCGTACACGACGTACGAGTGGCCCGTGACCCAGCCGATGTCGGCGGTACACCAGAAGACGTCTTCTTCGCGAAGGTCGAAGACCATCTTCGTCGTCGCTGTCACGCCCGTTAGGTAGCCGCCCGTGGTATGCACGATCCCCTTGGGCTTTCCCGTCGTCCCCGACGTATAAAGGATGTACAGAACGTCTTCCGCGTCCATGTGCTCGGGCGGGCAGTCGGCGCTGGCGTCCAGCATGAGCCGGTGCCACCAGTGGTCGCGGCCTTCCTTCATGTCAGCGAAGGCCTCGTCGCTCACTCCGCCCGCGCGGCGCCTAACAACGATGACATGCTCGACGGTCGGCGCCTCTTCCAGCGCCTTGTCGGTGTTGCGCTTGAGTGGCACGATCTGGCCGCGACGGAAGCTGCCGTCGGCCGTGATGACAACCTTCGCCTCCGCGTCGTTCATGCGGTCGCGCAGCGAGTCCGGGGAGAAGCCGCCGAAGACCACGGAATGAATCGCGCCGATGCGGGCGCAGGCGAGCATGGCGATGGCTGCTTCCGGGATCATGGGGAGATAGATCCCGACCCGGTCACCGCGCCTAACGCCTAGTTTCTTGAGGACGTTGGCGAACTTCTGGACTTCGACGTAGAGATCCCAATACGTGAGTGTCCGGCGGTCACCAGGTTCCCCTTCCCAGATGAGCGCGGCCTTGTTGCGGCGCGCCGTAGGGATGTGCCTGTCGAGACAATTGTAGGCGACATTGAGGCGCCCACCGACGAACCACTTGGCATGCGGCGGCGTCCAGTCGAGCACTCGGTCCCACGGCTTGAACCAATCGAGGTCGAGTGCTTTGCTCGCCCAATAGGTGGTCGGATCGCGGTCCGCCGATTCGTAAACCGCGGAATCCGACACCAGCGCCGCACGCTGAAACGCATCGGGCGGCGGGAATTTCCGGTTCTCTTGGAGCAGGACGTCGATGTCGGCCATGGGCCGGATTGTACAGCGTGGAGGACGAAGGTCAAATAGCGCTTGCAATTCCCGCGAAATGCTGGCGAAGTGCGCGGCACTGGGCGCCACGCCCAAGTCCTGAGTGACGCGGAAGCGTTGGCTGAGCAACGAGTTGAATGAGCGCTGCCCAATCTGGCATGCACCTCGCCAAGTGGACGGCAGAGACTCGACCATGCGAAGCATCCTCGCGGTAGACGCGCTCACAGTACCGGCCCCAGTTCGTCTGGCGGCGGAAACGCGTGTGAGCTTTCGTGACACGGCGCTCGAGTGTTTGGAGCGCGCGGATCAGATGGGCGCAGGCGCGCTCACGATCGATCTGCGCTCGACGGACGAGCTCGATGCCTGCGGTCTGGGGTTGCTGGTCATGCTGCACAAGCGTGCGCGTGAACGCGGCGTCACCACGATCCTGGCACACGTGCCCGGTCATGTGCGGATGCTTCTGGCAGCAACCAAGCTGGAATCGCTGTTCAAGTACGAGAATTAGCTTCTGTTCAACAGCGGCTGTCAGCTAACGGCTGGCAGCTGACAGCCGTCAGCTTTAGTTAGGTGGGGCGGTGCGGGGCCTAACGGGATCGCTCGCGCCGTCACCGGGTAGATAGGGCCGTGGTGATGTTCTTCTTTTTCATCGCGCTGCTGTTTGGGCTCATTATCACGCCGGTGGTGATATTCACCATCATGCGTGTCGTTCCGCGCGTTGTAGACCGAACTGTCCCGCCCATCGTCGACCGTATCGCCAGCGCCGCGCTGTCGCCCGAACTTGATGCGCGACTCAATCGCATCGAAGAAGCGATAGACGCGATGGCGACGGAGATCGAGCGCATGAAAACTGCGGAGTTAGAGGCTCAAGACGCGCGGCCGCGGCTAAACACGCCCTCGAGCGCCGAGCCAATCTGATTCGACCCTTGAAGAGCGGTACGAGTCAAGAACCAGAACGGCGTCATCGGACTATCGAACGCAGCCTGGCCTAAATGCGGAGGTAGTTACGAACGCGTCATCAGCAACCCACCAGAGAGCGTTAGGTCGTTAGTCGCTGTTAGGCGACGAATGGACGACCGGCTAAACAACGCCCGCCTGCACTTACAAGCCGCTCGTGCGTTCGAACGTAGTGCCGCGCCAACCTACGGAACTGGCAGGGCTAGTTTGCGCGACCCATGACCAGGGCTGCGTTGATTCCACCAAAGCCAAACGAATTGGATAGCACGACATCGACTCGCGCATCGCGTCCATCTGCCGGGAGGTAGTTGAGATCACATGCGTCGTCCGGTGCCGAGTGATTGATCGTGGGCGGCAGCCACTCGCGCTGTAGCGCCAGCGCGCAAATCGCCGCCTCGATAGCCCCCGAGGCGCCTAACGCATGACCGTAGTAGCCTTTCGTGCCGCTCACTGGAACTCGATAGGCGTGCTCGCCCAGCGTCGTCTTGATGGCCGCGGTCTCCGTTGGATCGTTGAGCGGCGTGGACGATCCGTGCGCATTCACATAATCCACTTCTGACGGCGCCAGGTGCGCATCTATGAGCGCGTTCTGCATGGCGCGTGCGGCCTGGCGTCCGGTCGGCAAGGGCGCGGTCATGTGATGCGCGTCATTCGTCATCCCAAAGCCCATCACCTCGGCGTACAGCGGCGCGCCGCGAGCAATCGCGCGCTCGCGCTCTTCGAGAATCAGAATCGATGCGCCTTCACCCATGACGAAGCCGTCGCGATCGCGGTCAAACGGACGCGAGGCCGTCGTGGGATCGTCGTTGCGCGTAGACATCGCCCGAATCAACGCGAACGCCCCGTAACACAGCGTCGAAAGCGGCGCCTCGGCCCCGCCGGCGATCATCACATCGGCGTAGCCGTCGCGGATCTGCCTGTACGCTTCGCCGATTGCGATCGTGCCGGACGCGCAACTCATCGCGTTCGTCGAATTGGGACCGGTGACGCCGAGCTCAATCGCAATGTTGCAGCTGGAGGCGCCGCCGAAGACTGCCAGCGCCAGCGTCGCATCGACGGCACGAATGCCTTCGCGCAAAAAGAGTCCCATCTGATCCTCGGCATATGCGACGCCGCCTAACGCGGAGCCCATCATGGTCCCGATCTGATCGCGATCTTCCTGTTGCAGGTCCAGCGCGGCATCGGCGATCGCCATCTTCGCCGCCACGACTGAGAAATGACCGAAACGGTCCAAACGTTTGGCGCGTCGCTGCTCCAGATGATCGGTCGCGACGAAGTCATTCACTTCGGCCGCGTTATGTGATCTAAAAATCGACGCATCGAAGCGCGTGACAGTATTAACGGCCGAGCGTTGTGCGCGGAGACCGCGCCAGAGCCCTTCGCGCTCCAACCCGATCGGCGTGATCGCCCCGATTCCGGTAACCACCACACGTCGTCGCATCGTTAGGCCGCTCCCGCGGGGCCAGGACCTGCGCTCCGCGCTCCCTCACGTTCGGCGACGGCAGCGAGACCTGCCAACGTTCTGCTCGCGATGCCGTGAATGAACACCGGACCGATTACGTGACGCGCGGCGACGATTCCGATGAACGGCCAGCGCGGACCGTCCCACACGTGCACGATACGCACCTGCACAAACTCACCACGCCGCGTGAACTGCCATTCCACATCCATTCCTCTGGTAACGCCGCCGACATGACGGAACCGGATCGACGGCGTGCGCTCGTCGATGCTCATTTCGGATAACCACCACGTCGGCCAGTTGAAACTGCCGAACGGGCGATTGGCGGACATCTCGACCAGGCCGCCGCCATCGCGCGCGCGTTCGCGGAAGCGAACGAAGCGATAATGATCGAGATAAGCCGGCCACACCTCGACGTTCCGTGCGAGTGAGAAGATCGCCGGCATGTTCGCGCGCGCGAGCTGCTGATCCACGGTCTCCATCGCGCGCCCAACTGGGAGCGGACCTAACTCGTACGGAGAGCGGAGTGCAGCGGCAGAGTATGTCACGTGCGGCGCATACCTTAGTTGACGGTCCAGGTCGCAGTAAGCCTGAACGGAAATCGACGACGCACTACGACGTCGCGCGGAACTGCTGAGCGAACAAGCGCACGCAATTCAGGGCCCAGAAACCCACGCTCGATTGAAAGCAGTCCGTCATGCAACGTCACCGGATGAAAGCGCAGTGCGGGCGATACAGCCCGAAACAGCCAAGCCGCGAGCGCATCACGCTGCAACTCGCCAATGACAACGCCAATACGCGACACTCTATCCAGCTCGGCAATCAAAATGCGCGCTCTCTTGTCATCGAAGTGGTGCAAGACCTGTGAGCAGATAACTACGTCGACGCTGCGATCACGGATGGGGAGGCAGAGCGCATCGCCGGCAAGCACGTCATCCGTCTCCGGGCGCGCGATCATTCCGAGGATGAACGATTGCTCCACGGCGATCGTGTGCGTGCGCACGCCTCGGTCTCCGAGTGCGCGCGCCACGGCGCGAGCGATGTCGCCGGTCCCGGAGCCGACATCGAGCAACGTGAGCGGCCCCCTGTTGTGTTTCGTTAGGCTCAGCGCTTCGCTGACGACGACACGTGTCCCGCCGAGGATGAGATTCGCGCGACGGATGTCGCGCAACGTCGCGACTACCACGCCGCGGTTCGCGGTCGCGTCGTCGGTGGCTTCGCGCCCGCTCAGGCGACGCGCTGCGAACCGACTAATGCCGTTCCAACTCACTGACGCGTGGGGTTGAGAAACATGGTTTGGCTACTGAAACGTTGGAATGGCACGAGTCACCGCTCGAGTTGCGCGTAACCGCCCCTGTAGTACAGGAGCGGACGGTCATCGCGCGCGGCGGCGTGCTGCACTTCGCCGATCACGATGCCATGATCGCCGGCGTCATGGCGCTCCTGAATTCCGCATTCCACGTACGCGAGTATGTCGTGCAGCACCGGTGCGCCAAACTTTCCGCGGCGGAAGCCAATTCCCTCGAAGCGCTGCTCAGCGTCCAGGTCGGCGAAGCGTCGTGAGAGCGCTTCTTGATGCGCAGCCAGAACGTTCACCGTGAAGTGTGAGACCTTCTTCAACACCTTATACATCTCGGCGTTCTTCGCGACGCACACGAGCACGAGCGGCGGATTCAGGCTGACTGAGCAGAAGGCCGAGACAGTCATGCCGTGATCGTGCCCGTCGTCCGTGCACGTTGTGACAACCGTGATGCCTGACGCGAAGCGGCCGAGGACGCTGCGAAAAGCGTCGCGGTCCATACTCATGCGTGAGTCTCTACCGGGGTCGGATCTTGAAAGACGTCATCTAAAACGCGCGGCATCAACCTTTTTGCGCGGGCGAAAGGTGGATGCCGCGCGTTTTAGATCACGTCTTTCAAGATCCGACCCCTGAGGAAGGGAAGCGCCGGCGAACGCGGCTGTGATGAGAGGCGCAACGTAACCAGCACGCAGCACCTCGCGTGCGGGAACGAAGTCGCCGGTCACGCCGACGAGCAAGTGCCCCAGATCGGGTCGTCGCGCAAAGGCGCGCGCCGCGCGTTCCATCCACCATGGCCGCGCGACCGCCATCGCGATCAACCACTCGACGCGCCATTTGGCGCTGAGCTCCGACTGGCGCCAACGATCGTACTCTTGCAGCGCGCGGCGCTCTCCGCCTAACGCGCGCGGGATGTGATGCGCGAGGGCCTCCGCTCCGAGCAGCGCGCTGTACATCCCCTCGCCGGTGAATGGATCGAAGAAGTCGGCGGCGTCGCCCACGAGCGCGACGCCTGGCGCCCAGGCTTTCCTCGCGCACGACGCGAATGGTCCGGTGGCCTGTACTGGCGCGATGCGCTCTGCCGTCGCGAAACGCGCCGCGATATGTGGATGCCGAGCGATCCACTGCAGCATGACGTCCGCGCCGCCGTGACGTGCCGCGTCGCGCGAATAGTGCCTGGCGAAGTGCGACTGTTCGAGAACCAGCGACACGTTGATGGAGCCGCCGCTGCCGCCGCCGACAGCCGCGATCCCCATATAGCCATCGTGCTCGACGAGCATTTCGCCACGTGGGCCCACGCCTGAAACGCCACGGAAATGCGTGACGAAGGCGATGCGCCGTGGCCAGCGCGCCTGGTGCGCCAGCTTCGCGCGGCGTGCGACAATGGACCGCAATCCGTCAGCGCCGATCACGAGCCGCGCACGACGCGTGTGCTCCTCCCCGTCGGCACCTAACGAGCGTACCCCGCATACGGCGCCGTTCGCGTCGCGAACGAGATCCGTCACGCGCTCGCCTTCGATGACTTGGGCACCAGCCGCGCGCGAGCGCTGCAGCAGGATGTCGTCGAGAACCAAGCGAGGAATCGCGAGGCCAAGCGGCTGATACGGGCGAAACTGTGGAACGGCGCCGAAGTCGCCAACGATCTTCATCCCACTCGGCGCACGCACTTCCATCCCGGTGAGATCGGCGGACTTACTGGCGACGTCGTGGAGCACGCCTAACGAATCCAGCAGGCGGCCAGCTTGTGGACTTAGATATTCGGCGCAGGGCTTCGGGCGCGGGAAGCACGCCCGATCGATCAGCGTGACGTGAAGACCGCCGTGGCTTTGTCCCTCGCCTCGGGCCAGGAACGTTGCTGCCGCCGCACCCGACGGCCCGCCACCAACGACGAGCACGTCGGGTTCAGTCATCAGAGCGCGCGCAGGAAAGTTTCCCCGCCAAGAATCAGTGAATCTCCAACGCGCGAAAACTGCAGCGTTACGCGAGCGGGGCTTGGCGTAACGAAATCGATCGCCACCTGATCGGCCTGCACTTGCCAACGTGCCGTAGACTCTGTGGTCGTTGTCGGGCCGGCGGCGCTGCTGCGCACTGTAATAGTTCGCGTTGCGCTTCCATCGGCATTGAAAACCCACGTGGTCTCGGTCGTTTTGGTCGCGCCGAACTCGTCGACGAACGACACGCTGCGCGTCCACGTCCCAACAACGCCCGAAGTAGAAACGACGGGCGATGGCGTCTGGAATACCAGCGGAGCGCCAGGACCCACTCCGGCGTCGTTGCCGCACGCGCTGAGCGTCGACAACCCGAGAACAACAGCACAAGAAACAAAGCGTCGCATTACGCACCTCCGCGACTAAAGATTGCGGCAACGACGGCACCGATGGCCGTACTCGTTAGGTTCACCCAGTCATTGTCGAAACGCTGGATACCACCCACCACCGTCGTCTCGACGCCCCCCTCCGTTGCCTGGCAGTTGTGCAGGCGCCGCTCTGTCAGCGCGCCGCACGCAGGACAATGCCGCCGCTCTTGCAGCGTCGAACCGAGCAAGGAGTCTGCCAGTGCTCCGGCGATTCCGCCAGCGAAGGCGGACCAAGTCGCAATTGTGCTGAACCCCAGCAAACGGCCAACTGTGCCAACCACTGCGCTACCGGCTGCCAGCGCCAGCGTGCCGACCAGCGTCACTCCTCCAGACAAACCGGGAGCCATGCGCTTTCCAGAAGTAAGCGAACGAGGCGCACCGCCAATCGCGCCGCCGATTTCCGTCGCGCTTGTGTCCGCCATCGATGCGGCGAGCGCACCCAGTGCCGCCGCAGTCAGTGTCGGCGTATTCCAAATCGCAGCGCCGAGCGCAGCAGCGACAAACACAGCGCCGTTCGCCAGCACCTGGAACGCGTCTCGCGCTCCGGTCTTCTCTACTACGTTAGCAGTGCGCGCAGATTTCTCCGCGTGTTTCCAGCTCGATAGAGCCGTCGCGATTACGAAGTAGGCAACCAGCAACACGCCCCATCGCACGCCAGCGCTCATCGCCAACGTCCCCGAAATGACCGAAATCAGCGTGCCGCTAGTCGACAACAGCCCGCGCCGACGCGCGCCGAACGCGATGACGAGCGCGATCGTAAACCCGAGCAGAACTCGCGTCGTCATAGCACAGAAGCGACGTGATCCATGCGCTTGAAGGTGTGACTTATGTCACTTACCTTCGCTTCTCGGTCCGCCATGACGACATCCGCCTCCGTCGACGCCTTACTCCCGCTTTCATTTCTCGAGGCAGTTCGATCCGTCGACTCGCCCGTCGAACAATTCGAGCCGGAAATAGAGCTCGTTGGCGAGCTGCGCAACAAACGCTTGGGCCTCTCCGAAACCGTGTACATGCAGATCAAGCGGTACAGCGAGGCTGTTCGACGGAATCAGCGCACTGCGCTCGACGAAGCCGCGGCGCTCGCCAAGCTGATCGGCCGGCGCCCGGATGCCGAAGCCGTTTTCCGACAGGCGGGAAAAATCCTTGCGGGCGAGGCGTACCGCACCGTCGGTGCTGTGCAACGCCGCGTCATCTGGTTTCTGCCGAGCCTATTCAAAAAGTCGCTCACCGCGCGTCATGTGCGGCGGCTTGCGGATCGCTATTTCAACGGCGAAGTCACGCGCGCCGGCTCCTCGATCTACCTCGAGGTGAAGGAATCTGTGACTGTGGATTCGGCCCCGCGCGGATCCGGTTGCGCCTACTACGAAGCGGGATTGCGTGAGCTGCTGCGTCTCTTCGTGAACAGCGGCGGCGTTGTCGAGCACGTGCGGTGTGAGTCGCGTGGTGAAGGGGCGTGCCGCTGGCGCGCCGAGTGGCGTCCGCTCCCGCGCAGCTAAGTTCAGGCGATGTTGACACGGGCAAATCTGCCGCGCGTGCAGCGCGCGTTGACCGAGTTGCGTCTGGACGCGTGGCTGCTGTACGACTTCCGCGGCTGCAACCCGATCGCGCAGAGCATGCTGGGGCTCGAGGGTCTGCAGACGCGGCGCGTCTTTGGATTCATCCCGCGCGAAGGTACGCCGACGGCGATCGCGCACCGCATTGAGCCCGGGCCCTGGCGGCGCTGGCCGAACGAGTGGACCAAGATCGAATACAGCGGCTGGCGCGAACTGGAGCAGCTGCTCGAAGGATTATTGCGCGGCAAGACCGTGGCGATGGAGTATTCGCCGGGTGACGCGGTTCCCGTACTCGACCGCGTGCCGGCGGGCGTACTCGATATGGTGCGTCGCTGGTCGAACCAGGACGTGCACTCGTCAGGCGAGTTGGTATCGCTCTTCTACGCGACGCTCGACGCCGATCAGATCGCGTCACACGTTCGTGCTGCCGAAACCATTGCGCGGATCGCTCGTGAGGCATTCCAGCATGCGGGCGATCACGCCCGGCGCGGAACGCCGGCGACGGAATACGAGATCTTCCGCTGGATTCACGAGGCCTTCGCGCGAGCGGGTCTCACGACCGATCACGGTCCAAGCGTTTCAGTGGACGCGAACGCCGCCGACCCGCACTACGAGCCGACAGCCGAGCGATCGCAGCCCATTGCGTTAGGCAGCACGCTGCTCATCGATCTCTTCGCCAAGGACCAGCGCGAGGGGAGCGTGTGGGCGGACCAATGCTGGATGGGGACGATGGGTCCGCCGAGCGATCGCGTCGCCAAGCTGTGGACCGACGTGAAAGACGCGCGCGACGCTGCAATCGATTTCGTGCGCGTGCAGACGCGCGCCGGTTCGACGCTCAAAGGCGCGGCTGTGGACGACGTCGCGCGCGGCGTGCTGCGCCAGCGCGGACTCGGCGATCAGTTCACGCACCGCACGGGGCATTCGATCGATCCGCGCGAGTTGCACGGCGCGGGGCCGAACCTCGACAATCTGGAGACGCGCGAGGAGCGGCTGCTCCTTCCCGGCGTGGCGTTCTCGATCGAGCCGGGGGCGTACTTCACTGGTGAGGTAGGCCTGCGCAGCGAAGTCAACGCGATCGTCGCCGGCGCAGCGGGCGGGGAGCTGCTGATCACCCCTAACGAGTACCAGCGCGAGCTGTTGATCGTGTGACGGGATCCCAGCCGGCCGGCGCATTGCGCCGCGAGCTGGGGTTGTTCACGGCCGCGTTGCTGGTCGTCGGGGGGATCATCGGCAGTGGGATCTTCTTCACGCCGGGCGAAGTCGCCCGCGCGCTACCCAGCGGCGACTGGATCTTGCTGGTCTGGGCGTTAGGCGGTGTGCTGGCGTTCGCCGGTGCGCTCACGTACGCGGAGCTCGGTGCCATGCTGCCGCAGGCCGGCGGCCCGTACGTCTACCTGCAGCACGGATTCGAGGCGCTGGCGGCGTTCCTTTACGGATGGATGGTCCTGCTGAGCATCGCGACCGGCGCGCTCGCCGCTGTCGCGATGGGTTTTGCGGGCTACCTGTCGCGCTTCGTGGACCTCGCCCCAGTCGGCGGCCCGCTGGGCACGGCGGCGATCACAATCGCCGCCATGGCAGTCATCAATTACCTCGGCGTCAAACCCGGCGCGACGGCGCAGAACATCTTCACCGTAGCCAAGATCGCCGCGTTAGGTGCGCTGATCGTGCTGGGCTTTGTGCTCTGGGCAAAGCTGGGTGCGCCGCCAACCGTGCCAAACGCTCCTGCACCGCGTGCATCGCTCTTGAGCGGGTTCTCCGCTGCGTTCACTGCTGTCCTGTTCACGATCGGCGGCTGGCAGCAGATGAACATGGTCGCGGGCGAGATCAAAGATCCGGCGCGCACGATTCCGCGCGCATTGGCGATCGGCATCGGCATCGTGGTGGCGATCTACCTCGGCGCCAATGCTGTGTATCTGCGCGCGTTAGGCCGAGACGGTCTTGCCGCAAGCGCCGCCGTGGCGGCGGATGCCGCGTCGCGCATGATAGGTCCCGTGGGTGCGACACTGATTAGCGTGGCGGCGATGTTATCGGTCCTCGGGTTTGTGAACGTGGTGCTGCTGGCGAACTCGCGCATCGTCTACGCGATGGCCGTCGAACGCCTCTTCTTCGATGCGGCGGGACGCGTGCATCATCGATATGGCTCTCCGCACGTTGCGATCATCATCATGACGCTGTGGTCGCTGTTGCTCCTCGCGTTCACTCGCGGCGACCTTGGCGCGCTATTGAGCGGCGTCGTCTTCGCCGACTGGATCTTCTTTGGACTCGGTGCCGCGAGCGTGTTCGCGCTACGCAAGAAGATGCCCGACGCGCCGCGACCGTATCGCGTGCTCGGCTATCCGTGGATGCCGGCGTTTTTTGTTGCGGCAGCCGTGGTCGGAATACTCAGCGCGATTGTGTCGTCGCCGCGTACGTCCGCGTTAGGCGCCTTGCAGTTGATCGCCGGCACCGTTGCGTTCTGGTGGTTTCGATGGCGCCGAGGACGCGCCTAGCAAGCAAAGCGGTGTTAGACGTCGCCGGAGCATCCGGAGGCCTGCTCCCCCCCGGCACGGCGGCCCCACCCTCACTTTCCGCGCTAGCCCGTTCAGGATACGGGCTGTATCGTTGGGCCGTACTCGGGACGATCGCTCAAGGAGCCTAACGCATGGGTCGCCGCACGGAGCTCGCATTTGGTAGAGGCGGTCTCTCCCTCGCGGCGAAGCGGCTACTGGCCATCGTGGCGTACTATGTGGCCCTCGCGGTAGCGCTCGCCCTGACGTGGCGCTACTCGACGGCGGTACGCCAGCTCTTCACGGGTACGTCGCTCGCGGACCTGTCGGCCCAGGCAGCGGCGCTCACGCGCGGCGTGACCGATACGGCGCGCGCCGTCGCGGCGCAGTCCATGGCCGTGCACATCCAGAGCACGTTGCTCGCACTAGCAGGGGCGCTGGTCACGTCGATCCCGGTTGCTTGGTCCTACTCGCTGACGCGGCGGCGTCGCGGGTTCGAGCAGTCGATGGTGCACATCCTCGTGCTCTTGCCCATTGCCGTTGCCGGAATGGTGGCGCTGATCCAAAACAGTCTCGCGCTCGCCTTCAGCCTCGCAGGCATCGTCGCGGTACTTCGCTTTCGCAACGCGCTCGATGACGTAAAAGACGGCGTCTACATCTTCATCTGCGTCGCCATCGGGATCTCCGCGGCGATGGGTGCGCTCACGATCGGACTGCTGACGTCCTTCGTCTTCAACTCCTGCGTCCTCGTCCTTTGGTGGCTCGACTTCGCGCGCAAACCCACGCCGGGGATCCGCGGCGGCATCAGGAAGCTGATGCGGCTCCCCAGAGTCCACTTGCCGCGGCTGCCTAACGAGCGGCGGCCGGGCTCGACCGACGGTGAGGAGGTCTTTGCGTCCGCGGCGCGCGCCTGGCGCTCCGAGCTGGACCTGTCCAAGCCCGGCGCTCAAAAGGGCCACGTCACGTTGTCGCTTCGGGTGCAGACTTCCAACGCGGACGAAACCCGGCCTTTTGTCGAGGCGCTGCTGCGAGAACGCACGCGTCGCTGGCGGCTGATCGGCGTTGTCCCGGCAGGCGCCGACACGTACGTACTGAAGTACCGGATCAGCGTCCGTCGCGCGGAGCGCGGCAATTTGTTGGATGCGGTGCGATCGGCGTCGCAGGTCGTCGGCGTAGAGCTGCGATGAGCGAGATGGCGCAATGAGTCAGGGCGGCGCCGACGGTCGCTGGGACGTTCCGACGGCCGACGCGCTCAAGCGGCTGGTGACGGAGCCACTGCCGCTCGGCTTGCGCGGCGGCCAGCCGACGCGCGGCTTCACACGCGACATCTATTACGACACCAGCGACAGCGCACTCAAGGCGCGCGGCGTCACGTGTCGCGTTAGGCACAGTTCCGACGACACGCACGAGCTGAGCGTTGCGGTCGTGACCGAGCACGCAGGTGAGTCCCTCATCACCCGCGCCGAGAGCGATATACCGTCGGGCGACGTGAGTGCCGCGCTGAACGCCACGAGCGACGCGACGCGCCTGCTGCGCTCGATCGTAAACCCTGCGGCGTTAGGCCCACAGCTCGAGCTCGAGATCGAGCGCCAGCTTAGGCCCGCGGCGGCGGGCTGGTTGCGAGCCGCGCGCTTCGAGATTGAATACGCCAGCATGACGGTGCGCACGGCGGACCTTGCCCGTTCCTTTCACGAGATCGCGCTGTACACGCTGCGCCGCGGACAACCGAGCGCCGAGCGCGTCGCGCGGGCAATCGGCGAGCAGTACGCGCTGCGCTCAATCACGCATGATCGCCGCGAGCGCGGCGAGCAGCTGCGCAGCGCGCTGGAGAGCGAAGCGCTGGCGCGCCGGGTCGGAAGCGGCCGCTGGATCGCCGTCGTCGTGCTGGACGGTCCTCTCGTCGCCGCGCTTAGCGACGGGACCCGCTGGAAGCTTCCTGTAGCGGAAGGGAGCGGCGAAGAGGCCTGTCGTCACACGATGCGGCGCACGCTCGGGAGCAGCGTCGGCGACCTGCGGTTGCTGTCTACGACGGAGGGCGAGGGTCGGCTGCGTTCTCTCGAGGTGTGGATCTGTACGCGCGTCGACAGAGGAACGACGAAAGGGAGTGATCCCGCCCTCACGTGGGTGCCCATCGAGGAGATGCTCGCGAGGATCGGCTCGGCGCAAATCCAGGACGCCGGGACGCTGGCGGCGCTGGTGCTCCTCTCACGATCGGAGCTGCTTTCCAGCCTCGTCGCGCTGCCTTCGGCTGGAAGGCTGGAGGCTCGAGCGCAAAAGCGTCGCGAGGCGACGACCGCCGAAACTCCATCGCTCGTTAGGCAGGACACTGCCGGTCCGATCCTCGACTCGGAAGTGAGTCTGCTCTCCTTCAACGAGCGCGTCCTCGCCCTCGCGGAAGACGAGTCGGTGCCCCTGCTCGAGCGCGTGCGCTACCTCGCGATCGTTGCCTCCAACCTCGACGAGTTCTTCGCCGTCCGAGTCGGCGGTCTCAAATTCTCGGGGCAGGAGGTGTCCGACGAATCATCCGGAGCGAGCCCAGCGGACACCCGGCTGGCGCAGCTGGCGAGACAGACACGAGCACTCCTCGTTAGGCAGTACGCCTGCGTCGACGTGTGTTTGCGCGCGCTGGTCCCGCACGGCGTGTGCGTGCGCGCGATCGCCGAGCTGTCAGACGCGGAACGCGCGCATCTGCGTGGCTACTTCAAGTCAACGATCTTCGCGTATCTCACACCGCGCGCCGTCACCGCGACGCCGGGACATTCACTGCCGGTTGTTACGGACAAGGGTCTCTGCTTCGCTGTCATCCTACGCGAAGGAAACGGGCCGCAGCACCTCGCGGAGCTGGCAATCCCCGCGACTCTTCCTCGCTTCATTCCGGTGACCGCGGCGACTGACCTCGTTCCGATAGAAGACGTCATACGCCAGGCGCTTCCGCTCATGTATCCCGGGCGTCGCGTGGAGCAGGCGCACCTCTTCCGTGTGACGCGCTACGCCGACCTGGGCGTCGACGAGCAGCGCGCCGGCAACCTCGCGCAGGCTGTGCAGGAACGCACGCTGCAACGGCGGCATCAGCCGATCGTCCGCATCGAGGTTGAAGCGGGAATGCCTAACGCGACACGCGAGCTGCTGCTGCGCGAGCTGCAGCTCGAGCCCGGTGCTCGCCCCGGTGGCTTTGGCGTCAACGACGTATTCGACATCCCCGGCCTCATGGATCTGGAAGGGCTGCGCCAGCTCGCGGATCCGCCGATCCCTGGGGAAGGCCTCGCCTTCGCGCCGATGCGCCCGCGCCGTGCGTTCGCGGACGATCAGCCGTTCTGGGAAACGCTGCGCGAGCATGATGTCCTGCTGCACCATCCATACGACGATTTCGCGACGAGCGTCGTGCGCTTCTTCGAGGAAGCCGCAACAGACGCGGACGTCGCCGCGATCAAAGTCGCGCTGTATCGAGCCGGATCGCGCTCGCCCATCGTGGACACGCTGCTGCAAGCGGCACAGGGTGGGAAGGACGTCACTGTCTTCGTTGAGCTGAAGGCGCGTTTTGACGAGCAGCGCAACGTACAGTGGATGAAGACGCTGGAGTCCGCGGGAGCGCACGTCGTTCACGGACTTCCCGGTTTCAAGAATCACTCGAAGATCGCACTCGTCGTGCGTCGCGAGGCAGATGGTCCACGACGCTACGCGCACGTGGGAACCGGCAACTACAACGCAGCGACTGCGCGCGTGTACACGGACCTCGGTGTGCTCACCTCACGTGAGGATATCTGCGACGACGTGACGGACCTTTTCAACACACTCACGGGCAGCTCTGTCCCGGCCGATGTTCGCTATCATAGCTGCCTGGTCGCACCTAACGAGCTGCTCCCCGGCCTCATCAAGCGCATAGAGCGCGAAGCCGAGCACGCGCGCAGCGGCCGCGCCGGGCGCATCCGGCTCAAGGTGAACGGGCTGTCTGATCGCGACGTCATACAGGCGCTGTATCGCGCGGCGGCTGACGGCGTGACAATCGATCTGGTTGTGCGCGGCATCTGCACGCTGGCACCGGGCCTCGCGGGCATCTCGGAGCGGATTCGTGTCGTGAGTCTCTTGGGGCGCTTTTTGGAACACGCGCGCATTTTTGCTTTCGCCAACGCCAGCGACCCCGAGTACTTCATCGGCTCGGCGGACCTGCGTCCGCGTAATCTGCGACGGCGCGTCGAGGTTCTCGTGCCGATCCGTGCCGCGCAAGATCGCGCCCGCCTCGATGCCATTCTCGACACGGAGCTGAGCGATCCAACGGCCTGGCAGCTCAACGGAGACGGCACATACACGCGCGCACGCCAAACGTTGGGCGACGGTGCCAGCGCGCAGGCGCGCTTTGCCGCAGCGGCGGCGTCCGAGGCCCAGGTGCCGGTATGACCCTGAGCGGCGCGCCACTTCGGCTCGTCACCGTGCTTACGCTGGCGGCTGCGAGTGTGGCAGCGACACAGAGCACGCAAGGCGCATCGTTGCTCGATAAAATCGATTTTCGCGAGAAGTCCGCCGTGCACGCCAAGCTCCCGCGTGCACTGCAAGAGGTCTCCGGCCTCGCGGTGACGTCGGACGGACGCGTCTTTGCGCATGGCGACGAGCGCGCAGTCGTAGTACAGATCGATGCCTGCGTCGCCAAGGCTGTCAAGGCGTTCGCGTTAGGCACGCCGCCGGTGCGCGGCGACTTCGAAGGCATCGCGATCGCGGGCGATCGCTTCTTCCTCGTCACCAGCAACGGGCAGCTCTACGAGTTCCGTGAGGGCGCCAATGGTGCGGCCGTGCCGTTTACTGTACGAAATACGGGCTTCGGCAAGGTGTGTGAAATCGAAGGACTCGCATACGAGCCAGGTGATCGCGTGCTCCTCATGGGATGCAAGCGGCCGCTGCGCAGCGAATTGCGCGGCGAACTCACCGTCCTCCGCTGGTCGCTGGACCAGCGCGCAGCCGCCAATCCGCCGCGCCTAACGATTCCGCTTGGAGACGTCGTCAGGCGGCTCGACATCAAGGCCTTCCACACGTCGGCGATCGAACGCGACGCGCGCTTGGGGCACTACCTGCTCGTCGCCGGACCCCACCATGCCCTCGTCGAGGTCACGGCGAAGGGCGCCGTGGTCGCGGCCCGCCCGTTGCGCCGGCAGCTGCACCCGCAGCCGGAAGGGCTCACCCTACTCGGCGATTCCGTTCTCGTTGTCGCCGACGAGGGGGGCGCTAGCGGACGCGCGTCCATCACATGCTACCTCAGGACGCGTTAGCATGCGCTCGTTAGGTTCCTGCCGGCGCCAGCTGATCGCCGCGTTGTCGCTGAGCGGATGCGCAGCGGCCGTCGGTGCGCAGGGGTCGCGCCCCGACTCGCTGAAAACCGGTCAGCCGGCGACCGTCACGGTCGTTGCGGGCGCCAAGTATCAGGCAGGGTGGCTGCACGAGTTCATCCTCGGTGCCGATTATCGCGCGCTATGGACCGCGCCCATCGAGGTCGAGGTGCTCGATCTTCGCAGCGTAGCCGGCGGACTGCGTCCCACGCAGCGCGGAGGCAGCGCCCAGACCGTGTCGCTGCGCTTTGCCGGTGCCGACGGCCGAGAGTATGTCTTCCGTCCGCTGGAGAAGGATTTCACTCGCGGGCTGCCCCCCGAGCTCAAGGAAACGCTGGTGCGTGACATCGCGCAGGACCAGGTAGCCGGCTACCACCCCGCCGCGGCGATCGTTGTCGGTGCGCTGCTCGACGCGACGGGATTGCACCACCCGCGACCGCGGCTGGTCGTGATGCCTAACGACGCAGCGTTGGGTGAGTACCGCGGCGATTTCGCCGGCGTCATCGGAACGTTCGAGGAGCGGCCGGACAACGATTTCGACGAGACGCCAATATCGCCCGGCGCCACCAACGTGATCAGCTCCGAGCGTCTCTTCGAGCGGCTGCGCGTCGACCATGGGAACCGTGTCGACGCGCGCGCATTTCTGGCTGCTCGGATGTTCGACATTCTCGTGGGCGACCGCGACAGACACCGGGACCAGTGGCGTTGGGGGCGCTTCTCAATCGTGCCTAACGCCCCGTGGGAGCCGATTCCGCGCGACAGGGATATGCCGTTCGCGAGATTCGAGGGGCTTGGTCCCTACCTCGTCCGCGGCGCGGTGCCGCAGCTTGTCACGTTCTCGAAGCGCTATCCGGACATGGTGTGGCTCAACTGGAACGCACGCGAGATCGACCGCCTGCTGCTGTCGGAGCTGGACTGGTCCGCATGGGATTCGGTGACGAAGAAGCTGCAATTGCAACTCACGGACGCGGCGATCGACAGCGCGATCATCGCGATGCCGCCGGCCTTCGTTCGGCTGGACGGACGCAGACTGCGCGACGACTTGATCAGCCGGCGACAAGCCATGCCGGAAGCCGCGCGCGATTTCTATCGCGTGCTGGCGAGCGAAGTGGACTTCCGGGCGACCGAGGATGCCGACATCGCGGCGATCTCGCGTGCGACGGACGGATCCGTGCACGTCGCGTTTTCGGACGCTCGCTCGTTAGGGTCGGCCGGCGCCGGAATTCCTTACAAGCAGCGCCGCTTCGAGCCGCGCGACACGCGCGAGATCCGCGTCTTCCTGAACGGCGGGAACGATCGCGCGATCCTGCGCGGCGTGCGCAATGCCGGCATCAAGATCCGTATCATCGGTGGTGACGGCGACGACACAGTCGTGGATTCCATCCCCGGCGGAGACGCTGCACTGCGCGTCTACGATTCGACGGGCACTGATCGCATCGTGGGGCAGGGAGATACAAGCATCGACCGCAAGCCGTACCGACCACCAGGAACCGATTTGGTGCAGCATACCGTGCGCGACTGGGGGACGTGGACGTTCATGCAGCGCGCGGCCACCTATTCACCCACAGTCGGCGTACTCGCGAGCGTCAGCATCACACATCATCGCTACGGGTTTCGCAGGGACCCCTACTCGTCGCGCTCGCTGATCCGCTTCGATGCTTCGATCAATGAGCAGCGGCCGCGCCTAACGTATAATGGCATCTTCAGGCGCATGAGCTCGACGCAGCTCATCGACCTCAAGCTCCTGGCGTCCGGCCTCGAGCTCATCCGCTTTCATGGCTTCGGCAACGAAACGTCGTCCGACAGCGGCACCTCGTACTACCGCGTCTTCCAGAATCTTTTCCGCGCGGAGCCGGCGTGGGTCATCCCCTCCGGGAAGCACATGACGTGGTCGTTAGGTGGGCTCGCGCAGTACACGGCCACGCACGAACGTGCGCGCACGTTCGCCGGCACACTGCGGCCGTACGGCAGCGGCAGCTACGGCGAAGTCGGCGTTAGGCTCGGGCTCAGGGTGGACAACACAGACCTGGCGAATGCCCCCACCAAGGGCGTGCGCGTGACAGCGCGTGGCACGCTGTATCCGCCGCTCTGGGACGTGGCCGGCACGTTCGGAGACGGGCAGCTGGAGGCGTCGACGTATCTCAGCGCCAAGGGACACTTCGCACCGACGCTCGCGTTCCGCGCGGGTGGACAGCACGTCTGGGGAACGTTCCCCTTTCACAACGCCGCATTCCTCGGCGGCAGCAGTACGTTGCGTGGCTGGGACGAACAGCGATTCGCGGGACGCTCCGCGATCTACGGCAGCAGCGAGTTGCGCTTGCGCCTTGGAAAGCTCGGCATCCTGGTACCGGCCGATGTCGGCATTCTTGCCTTCGCCGACGTCGGAAAAGTCATGATCGACGGCGAAAACTCGGGTGAGCTGCATAACGGCATCGGTGGGGGAATCTGGCTCGCGCCGATCACACGCACTCACACCGTGAGTATGAGTATCGCCCGAGGGCGCGAACGCACGGGCTTCTATCTCAAGAGCGGATTTGCATTTTGAACCAGCGGACGCGCACAGCGCGAGCCTAACGGCTCCGCTCTGATAGTCTTGCGCAGCTTCTCCAGCGCTAGGCGCGAATCGTTGGGCAATGTCGCGAGGAAACCGTCTACAGTCTTGGCCGGCGCAGTTTTCGGCATGACGCGAGGTTACGCGTTACTCGCGCTTCACACCAGCGCGCTGGGGTGAGTTGCCAGTCGCCGAACGCGGCCGGGTTGTAACAGGCAGTGGGACGTGACGCCGGGCACGTCTAACTCATAAGGTGTTCGTTGCAGAGGCGCGCGTGTCGCTCTAGAATTGTCGCGACGGGGATGGAGTTCCCCGAAACTGCCGCGAGGCTGATGACTCCTACCAGCGCGCTCAGCGCGCCCGGTAGGAGATTTTTTTTCTCTATCGCGCACGAGGGAGGTGCACTCGATGAGCACAGGCACAGGGTATTTGTTGGTTTTCGCTGGCGCCGGCGCTGGCGGCGCGCTGCGTCACGCAGTGAACCGCCTGGCCCTAACGAGCGCCAGTTCATTTCCATGGAGCACAATGGCAGTCAACATCACTGGTAGCGTCGCGATGGGGATCATCGCGGGGTGGTTCGCGTTTCGCAGCAACGTAGCAGAACAACCTATCGCGCTGTTTCTGATTACTGGCGTGCTCGGTGGCTATACCACTTTCTCGGCGTTCTCTTTGGATGCATTGCTGCTATGGGAACGCGGTGATCTGAAAGGGGCCCTCCTTTACATCGGCGGAACAATCACGCTGTCATTAGCAGGGCTCTACTTTGGCCTCACTGCGATGCGCACGTAATGTGAGCGAGCTCCTCCTGCGTCTGGATTCATTGCACGTGATCGAAGCTCAGCACGCGCGCGATCTTCCACGTGCCGCCGTCGTTCTTCCATACATGAATGAACTTGGCCGTCGACCCCGGCCTCTCCCCGTTAGGCGTCCGCACGAAGAATCTGTGCACGCCGATCTGTATCGCGCCAAACCCTCGGAGCACGTGAACCTCGAGCGTACCCGGCACGAGCTCACGTCGTCCTAACGGTTTCGCCGCGCACCCTTCGCGAATGGCGTTGACGGTTGCCGTCCGCGGCTTCGCGAGGCCGTTGAAGTCGTGGTAGAACTCGAGATCCTCGGTTAGGAAGCTCTCGAACGCGCTGACGTCGCACGCATTGAATGCGGCGAAGAGCGCGCTATCGAGCGCAGTTATAGTCGCCGTAAGGTGCGCGCTCGCTGAGTCGGCGCGTTGCGCGAGCAGCGCTGGCGGAGAAGCGACGAGCAACGCAAACGCGCAGATGACGCGGTATTTCATGCTTAGTTGAATGGGTTCAAGAAGGCGGACGGCGCAATCGATAGAGCAGCGAAGCACGAATACGGCTCCTGGGGGCCTTTCGTGCCGCTAAATTCGCTGTATGGCTGTGCTCGACGTTCCCGGAGTCTCGGACACGCAGGTGGAGCCCGCGCACGAGCCGTCGCCGTCGCAGCTCGATGCTATCAGGGCACCACTCGGCCCGGCCTTGGTCCTCGCCGGTCCGGGCTCGGGGAAGACGTTCTGCCTCATCGAGCGGATCCGCTTCCTCATCGAAAACGGCGTCGAGGCTAAGCGCATCTGCGCGTTCACGTTCACGAACAAAGCCGCTGACGAAATCGCCCTGCGTCTGGAGCGGCTCATTGGGCAACGGGCCGAAGGGGTCCGCCGCGGAACGATCCACGCGTTCTGCGCCGAGCTGCTGAGAGAATACGGATCGCACGTAGGGCTGGAACGCGGATTCGGGATCGCAGACGAGGAGTACCAGCTGGAAGTCTTGCGTCGCATCGAAGGTGCCAGGCGCTATCACAAAACGCTACTAGGCCACTTCTCGCGGCACCGGCTCGGCGATCAGCAGCTGCAGCCTAACGACGCCACGCTGTTCGCCAAGTATGAGACATATCTCGCGCAGCAAAAAGTCGTCGACTTCGACACGCTTGTGATCAAAGCCGCCGAGCTGCTTGAAAGCGTTCCCGAAGCCGCCGCGCTGTGCGAGCGCTGGAGCGAATACCTCGTCGACGAATTTCAGGATCTCAGCAGCGCGCAGTATCGAGTGATTCGGGCGCTGTCGCGCGAGCACAAGCACGTCTTCGCCGTCGGTGATGACGAGCAGTCGATTTACGCGTTCGCCGGAGCAGATCAGCGCGTGTTCATGAAGTTTTTGAATGACTACGCGCGCGACCGCACGCTCTACCTGCGGGAGAACCGGCGCTGTCCGCGCGAGATCTTCGACTTGGCGCGGCGGCTCATCGCGGCAAACCCTTCGCTCTTCACGGCCAACAAGCCGCCGCTTCTCGTGCCCAAGTCTACTCCGCACGAGGTAGAAACGGTCGCATTCAAAACGAACGACGAAGAGGCCGCCTGGATCGTGGATGACATCCGCCGCGATCAAGAAGCGGGCAAACATGCCTGGGGCGAAGTTGCGCTCCTCTACCGCAAACACACGATAGGCAACGTCCTCGAAGCTTCACTCATCAACGCGCGCATCAAATGCCGCCTGGCGCGCGGTCGCGCGCTGGCCGAGGAACGTGTGGTCGCGTATCTGGTCGCTGCCTTACGAGTGATCGCCAATCCCAAAGATGACGTCGAGCGCGACAAGTTCCTGGCGGCGTCGCTTCCGCGATCTTTGATAGACGAAGCGCGCGTGCGCGCGCGCAAACACGATCTGCACCGCTATCTGAATCATCTCGGCTCGCGCCTACCGCGCGCGGATGAGCGCGGGAAGAAGATCCGCCGCGCGCTGGCTCGTTACGGGAATCTGGCGGGGCTCGCGAAGGCGCACACGAAACTCGAGCCGCTGATTCGCGAGCTGCTGTCTCAGCGCGTGGGGCCGGCGCACTCGGCCCTGGAAAAGCGGCACGAGGAGCTGAGTGACCCGCTGGCTCACGAGGAGGTCGTTAGGCTCGCTCGGCGTTTGCGCGCGGCCAGATCGCAGCGCAGGCCAATCGCGCTCCCTCGGCTCGGTGGCGCCGAGATCGCGCTCGATGGCATGCTGGCGGCGCTTGGCTTTTCCGTCCGGCGTGACGATTCGCTCGACAGCAGCGCGGAGCACCTGCAGACGACTGACACACCGATGCTCGGACTCGCGTTAGGCTTGTTCAAGGCGTTGCAGCTGCTCGAAATCGACACCGGCTTCGACGCACTGCGCGAGTTCACCGTCATCGACTTCGAGACGACGAGCAAGGACCCGGCCCGTGCCGAAATCATCGACATCGGTGCTGTTCGTGTGCGTGATGGTCAGTTGATAGCGGAGTATGGGACGCTCGTTAGGCCGCGCGCCGAGATTCCGCTGGCGGCGTCCGAAGTGCACGGGATTCATAATGAGGATGTCGCGAACGAGCGGCCGTTCAGAGACGTGTGGCCCGAGTTCCGCGCATTCTGCGGCGACCTCACGCTCGTTGCACATAACGGCTACCACTTTGATTTCAGAGTTCTCGAGCGCGCTGTCCGTGAGGACGATCCTGCCTATGAAATAGGCGGATCGTTCGACACATTGCTGCTCGCGCGCGATCTCGTGCGTACAAGCTGCAAGCTCGTGGAACTGGCGCACGCCTTCGGCATCGACCCTGGCCGTTCGCACCGCGCGCTCGATGACGCGCGAACGCTCGCCAAGGTCTTTGTGAAGCTGAAGGAAGCGCAGGCTGCGCGCGCGCGAAAAACAGCACTCGTCAACCTGCTCGACCAGCTTGGCATCGCTCTGGCGTTGGCCGCCCAAACTTCGCTCTGCGACGAAGCGAAGCTCTTTCGCGATTTCTCGGGGGTGTATGCGCTTGGTCGTTATAGCAGCGCCCTCGACTGGTACGAGCGCGAGGCCGCTGATGACGAAACGGTGACGTCTATCAACGACGTGATCGACGCGTTAGGCGGCTATGACCGGATGCTCAAGATCCGCGCCGAGAAGACTGCGGTACAGTTGTATCCCAACATCATGGTTCGGCTGGAGCGTTTGCTCGCTCACATTCCAGACGGACCGCTGGAGGACCAGATCGCGGCGTTTGTCGAGCGCATCCTGCTTTCGACGAAGTCCGAAGGAGTCGAGCCCGACCCCGATCGAGTGAATCTCTTGACGCTGCATTCCACGAAGGGACTCGAGTTCTCACGCGTGTACATCGTGGGTGTCGAGGACGGCGAGCTTCCCGGACTCGATCGCAAGGGCAATCTCAAAATGCACGAGATGGAGGAGGCGCGACGCTTGCTTTACGTCGGCATGACGCGCGCGAAGGACCGTCTCGTCATGACGCGCGTGGCGAGCCGCGCCGGAAACGCGACCCTGGGGCACAAATTCCTCGACGAGATGGGACTAACGCCGAGCGCTCCCACCTAACGATCCTCTGCGAACACACGAGTGTCCCCGGCGCGAGTGAATGCCTCGACCGCCGGCGGACCCGAGCCATCCGCGTGGTCGTGCTTGAAGTACACGTACGCCTCGCTCCACGGCTGCGCTGCGACAAACGCGCGCCAATGCGCCAGCGCGGGCTCGGCGTAATCGAATCGATGCAGCCGCAAATATCCCCACGATGCAGTGGAGATGGCCGGCGAACGAAAGTCCTCCTGCTCGCCGATGCATAACGCGACGTCGCGCGCGCGCAATTCGGCGAAGACGTCATCGGCGAACCAGCTGTCGTGCCGGAACTCCATCGTGAATCGCCGTTCGCGAGGGAGCAACGCCAGAAAGGCGCGCAGGCGATCCAGGTCCTTCTGGAGATCCGGCGGCGTCTGAAAGAGAATCGGGCCCAGGCGGCCGCCTAACGTGGCTGTACTGCTCAGCAGAAACCCGAGCGGCCTCGCCGATTCGGGCTTGAGCCTCGAGAAGTGCGTGATGCTGCGGCTCGCCTTGATCGCGAACGTGAAGCCGTCGGGGACCTGCGACGCCCAATTCGCCAGCAGTTCCTCGCGCGGCAACTTATAGAACGTGTTGTTGATCTCGACCGTGGGATAGCGGCTGGAGTAGAAGCCGAGCATCGCGTCGTCCTTTGTCCCCTCGGGGTAGAAGACCCCCTTCCACTCCTTGAACGCGAAGCCGCTCGTCCCCACCCGGAGCTTCACGACACCTTCTTTTTCTTCCCGGGCGCAGCGGCCTCGCTCGCGGACGCGTCTTTCGTTAGGCTTGCCTTGAGCGCTTCCATGAGGTCGATGATCTTCGTGCCACCGTCGGTCTTGGCGTCAGCCGTGATGTCCTGACCGTCGATCTTGCGCTGAATGGCCTCCATCACGCGCTCGCGAACCGTGTCGTGATACTTGGTCGGCTCGAAGTTGTCGACTGACGTTTGCTCGATCAGCTGCTTCGCCAACGCGAGCTCCGTCGCCTTCACATCGCCTTCGGGTACGGGCACTTCATCCGTCGATCGCAGCTCGTCGGCGTAATGCAACTGCTCCATAACGAGCACGCCGTCGCGCGGACGCAGGAGCACGAGATGCTGCTGCCCGCGCGCGGCGAATTGGCCTAACGCGGCGCGTCCGGTTTCTTGCAAAGCCTTCGCGAGCAGGCGATAGGCGCGGTCGCCGCCCTTGTCGGGCCCCAGGTAGTAGACCTTGTCGAGGTATTCGCGATCGACCTTCGCGAGCGGGACGAACTCCACCACGTCGATCGTGCTCGTCGCTTTTTCTTCGAGCACCTTTAGCTCGTCCGGCGTGAAGATCACGTACTGATCCTTCGCGAACTCGTAGCCCTTCACCGTCTCTTCGCGCGCGACGGTCTCGTTGTCTTTCGTGCAGGTATAGTGCTGCTTCAGGCGCGAGCCGCACTTCTTGTGCAGCATGTTGAACGACACGCTCGCCCTCGACTCGGCTGACGAATACACCTGGACGGGGACCGAGACGAGCCCGAAGGATATGGTTGCGGTGCTGATTGATCGGGCTGGCATGGCAGTAAGGGGAAGACGGAGTGGGATGGAAAAGCTACTACGTTCTGTGCGACAGGGGCGGTGGCGCTGGCAGCGATGCTTCAGCTCGCGGATGCTTGCAAGGGAATCGCGACGCTCTCGACGATGTTCGAGCCGGCTTCGGGGAAGAGGGTGAAGAACTCCTCGTTCGGCGGCTGCGTCTGAAGGCCGACGGGCGATCTTCCCGGGCCCGCGGTGCCGCCTTACGCGCCGCGCCGCCGCTTCGCAAGGGGCTTGTCCGTCCACAGCGGACAAGCAAAGAGGAGAGCACACCCTTCTCGCCACTGCCAAGATATCGCGCACCGGGGGGCTTGCAGCAAGTCACGGGTCGTGACGCATAATCGCCGGCCGAACCCAGAGCTTGTGCAAAGGAGAGGCACAAAATGCGTGTGTTGTTGTCGATGTATGGGCGTCGCAGGAACGTTGAACCGGTGGTGGGACTCGCGGTGCGGCTGGGGACGGTGTGGCGATGACCGAGCATGCCGTAGTGATTGCCGGAGGAGGTCCGACAGGGCTGATGTTGGCGGGCGAGTTGTCGTTGGCTGGAGTCGACGTCGCCATCGTCGAACGACGCCCCAATCAAGAACTCGCCGGCTCACGCGCAGGCGGTCTGCAATCACGCACCATCGAAGTCCTCGATCAGCGTGGAATCGCCGATCGGTTCCTCTCGGAGGGGCAGGTGTTTCAAGTCACGGCGTTCGCCGTGACTCGGTTGGACATCAGCGATTTTCCCACGCGACACAACTACGGGCTTGCCCTGTGGCAAAAACACATCGAGCGGATAATGGCCAGCTGGGTGGGCGAGCTGGTGGTGACCTTCTATCGCGGACGTGAGGTGACAGGCTTCGCGCAGGACGACACCGGCGTCGACGTCCAGCTGTCCGACGGCCAACGCTTAAGGGCGCTGTATCTCGTTGGGTGCGACGGGGGACGCAGTCTCGTCCGTAAGGCAGCGGGCATCGACTTCCCCGGTTGGGATCCGACCACGAGCAGCATCCTCGCCGAGGTCGAGATGACCGAGGAGCCGGAAACGGGCATCCGCCGCACGCCATCGGGCACGCATGCGATCGGCAAGGTGGAGTACGAGATCAAGGACGGCCAGATCATCTATGGAAAGGGCGGCAAGGTGGGGGTCATGCTGACCGAGTCGCAGGTCGGAAACACGGACGAGCCCACGCTGCGCGATCTGAGCGAGGGGCTCATCGCCGTGTACGGGACCGACTACGGAATCCACAGTCCCACCTGGATCACCAGGTTCACCGACACGACTCGACAGGCCGCGACCTACCGCAAGGGACGAATCCTGCTGGCCGGCGACGCCGCCCACGTGCATTCGCCAATCGGTGGACAGGGACTCAACACCGGTGTGCAGGATGCGGTGAACCTCGGATGGAAACTGGCCCATGTGGTCAAAGGCACAGTCCCGGAAAGTCTCCTCGATACCTACCATGCCGAGCGCCACCCGGTCGGGGCGCGCGTGCTGCAGAGTACGATGGCGCAGGTCGCGCTTCACCGCCCGGACGACCGTACGGCGGCAGCGCGCGACATCTTAGCCGAGCTACTCAAGATGGACGAGCCACGCAAAAGAATCGCGGCGCAGATGTCCGGCCTGGACATTCACTACGATCTCGGCGAGGGACATGCGCTACTCGGACGTCGCATGCCAGATCTCGACCTGGTCACGCCTAACGGTTCGCTGCGGGTCTTCACCCTGCTGCACGTTGCGCGGCCGGTGCTCCTCAACCTCGGTGAGCCCGGGGGATTCGACATCACTCCATGGGCGGATCGGGTTCAGTTAGTCGACGCCAAATACGATGGTACGTGGGAGCTTCCGGCGATCGGCGCGGTCACTGCTCCGACCGCCGTGTTGATTCGGCCTGACGGATACGTGGCGTGGGTCGGAGACGTCACCGAGCCGGGGCTCGTCAACGCGCTAACCACCTGGTTCGGGCCGCCTAACGCCGCGTAGCGAACGGGCGTCGAGCGAAACCGTGGAGAGGTTTGACGAAACCGAGCCTAGCAGGCGTCGTATGGGAATCCCATATGACAAATCCCCTGGCTGAAACCTCTCCTAGCACACGAGGACGAATTCTCGCTGCGCTCTATTTGTTCGTCATCATCGGCGGAATCACCGCCTAGGCTTTCATTGCCGATCAGCTGGTCGTTCGCGACGACGCCGCGAGGACCGCGGCAAACATTCTAGCCAACAAGTCGCTCTACCGGCTCGGCTTCACGATCTTCATGCTCGAGATGGTCGCGCAGGTCGGTGTGTCCGCGATGTATTACGACCTGTTGAAACCAGTCAACCGAAGCGCCGCCCGCATCTCCGCGATCATCGGACTGACCGGCTGCGGCATCAAGACCTTTGCGCGCCTGTTCTACTATGCGCCGCTGATCCTGCTCCGGGGGGCATCGTACCTGTCAGCATTCCCGCCGGCGCAGCTGGAGGTGCTGTCTCTCGCCTTCATCAAGATCAACAACCAAGGGGCGGCCATGGCACTCATTTTCTTCGGATTCGAGACGTTGCTCCGGGGTTGGCTGCTGTTCAAGGCCGAATTCCTCCCGCGCTTTCTCGGTGTACTGTCGATGGTCTCCGGACTCGGCTGGCTCACTTACCTCTGGCCGCCGCTCGGCTCCCAGGCGTTCATTGGGGTCGCGCTCTTCGCGATCACAGGAGTGATCGCAACGGTCGGATGGCTCTTCATCCGCGGTGTGGACGACGTGAAGTGGAAAGAGCGCGCCGCGCTGGCGGCAACCTCGATCTGGCGATGAAGTGAGGGGAGGCGCGTATTGCGCGTTTGGGAAAGCGTCCTTGTATCGGAGTGGAAAGGAATAGCTTCTTTTTGGAACTGCTTGTCGTTCAAGCGGTTTCCGGTGCTGCGAGCACGGCGTACGTTGGAGCTATCCGCACACATAAGCGTTGATCCGCGGTGAACGCCTTCTGACCAGCGCATGCCCGACGACGGAAAGGACAGCCTCAGTACCTACCGCGCCAAGCGCTCCGCAGACCGGTCCCCGGAGCCAGTTGGGACTGTAGCCGAGGACGAGGGGCGACTGTTCGTCGTCCACAAGCACGCGGCTAGACAGCTCCACTGGGACCTGCGGCTCGAGATGGACGGAGTGCTCAAATCCTGGGCTGTGCCGCGCGGCCCGTCATACGATCAGGACGATAAGCGCCTGGCAGTTCGCGTCGAGGACCATCCGCTCGAGTACGGCGACTTCGAGGGGATCATTCCCGCGGGGAACTACGGCGCCGGGGGGATCATCGTCTGGGATCGCGGCGAATGGGTGCCGCTCGAGGATTACAAAGAAGGCCTCGAGAAGGGAAAGCTCCTCTTCGAGCTCAAAGGCTACAAGCTCCACGGAAAGTGGACACTCGTGAAGATCAAGAAGGCCGATAAGGAGTGGCTGCTCATCAAGGAGCGCGACTCCTGGATGAAAAAGCCAGGCGACGAGTTCCCCGAAGAGTCAGTGCTCTCCGGTTTGACCGTCGAAGAAGTGAAGGCCGGCGACACGCCGGCGTCGAAAGTCCGCAAAGTGCTGGAGGAGACCGATGCGCCGCGCGGGCGCGTCGATCCAGCCAAAGTGCAGTTGACCCTCGCCGAGACGCGCGACGACGCCTTCAAGCGCGACGACTGGATCTTCGAGCTCAAGCTCGATGGCTATCGTCTGCTCGCCGCGAAGTCGCATGGGGAAGCCCTTTTGCTCACGCGCAACGGCAACGACTACACGGCCGTCTTCCCGGAAGTCGCGCGCGCGATCCAGGCGCTTCCGTTCGAAGCAGGAATCGTCGACGGCGAAGTCGTCGTGCTGGACGATGGCGGGAAGCCGCGTTTTTCGCTCCTGCAAAAGCGCGGGCGCCTAACGATTCCAGGTGACGTTAGGCGGGCGTCTGTGGAGCTTCCGGCCGCGTTCTTCGTCTTCGATCTCATCGCCTTCGAAGATTTCGACGTGCGGCCACTTCCGCTCGTGCAGCGCAAGCAGCTCCTCGCCGACCTCACGCCCAAGATCGGCGCGGTGCGGTACCTGGAGCACATCGCGCGCGACGGCGAGGCGTTCCTGGAGCAAGTGACGGCCATGGGGCTCGAGGGAATCATCGCGAAAAAGGCGGACGCGCCGTACCGGGGCGGACGCAGTCCGCAATGGCTCAAGATCAAGGCGGAGAAAACAGGCGACTTCGTCATCGTCGGCTTCACTCAGCCGAAAGGGAACCGCAGCGGACTGGGCGCGCTCCAGCTCGCCGACTACGTGAATGGTGCGCTGGTGTACGCCGGCCGCGCCGGCACCGGTTTCAATGACCAACTCTTACGCGATCTGCGCGAGCTCTTCGAGCCGCTCGTACGCAAAGATCCGCCGTGTCACGGTCCGGTCGTCGAGCCTAACGCGGAACCTCGACCGAGCGAGGCGATCCCCGAGACCAGAACGACCACGTGGATCGAGCCGCGATATGTGTGCGAGGTGCGCTTCCGCGAGTGGACACCGGACGGAGTGCTGCGGCACCCCGCGTTCCTGCGCATGCGCGACGACAAGCAGCCGCACGACTGCGAGCGTCAGGGTTGGAGCGAACCGGCTGCGGTACCTAACGAGAATGCGGGTAGCAAGGTTGTCACGGAGTCGCCGCCAGCTCCCAAGGCCAAAGTGCAGAACCCGATCAGCCTCTCCAATCTGAGCAAAATCTTCTGGCCCGCGGAGAAATACACGAAGGGCGACCTGATCGAGTACTACAAGGGCATCGCGCCGTGGATTCTGCCATATCTCAGGAATCGTCCGGTCGTGATGACGCGATTCCCGGACGGCATCGACGGGAAGTCGTTCTATCAAAAAGACGCGCCGGAGTTCGCCCCTGATTGGATCCGCACAGTGGGCATCTGGAGCGAAGACACGCAGCGCGAGATCCGCTACTTCGTCTGCGACGACGAAGAGTCGCTGATTTATATCGCGAACCTGGGATCCATTCCGCTGCACATCTGGATGAGTCGAGTGGACTCCCTGCAACTCCCTGACTGGTGTGTTATCGACCTGGATCCCAAGGAAGCACCGTTCAAGGATGTGATCGAATCGGCGCAGGTGTTGCACAAGATTTGTCAGGAGATCGGGCTGCCCGATTATGTCAAGACGACGGGGAAGTCGGGGCTGCATATCCTCTTGCCGTTAGGCCAGCAGCTGACATACGAGCAAACTCGCACGTTAGGCGAGCTGCTCGCGCGACTTGTCATCAAGCAGCTGCCGAACACGACAACGATCATGCGTCACGTGACGAAGCGCGGCGACAAGGTGTATCTGGATTACTTGCAGAACCGCACCGGCCAGCTGATCGTCGCGCCGTTCAGTGTGCGCCCGCTCCCAGGCGCCGCGGTGTCGATGCCGCTCGAATGGGATGAGGTGGACCACTCGCTGGATCCCAAGGCCTTCACTATCAAGACGGCGATCGAGCGCATGGAGCGGCTCGGGAAGGATCCCGTGGCGCCGGTGTTGGGTGGGAGCCCCGATCTCATGGAAGTGCTGGCGAAGCTGGGCAGCATGATGGGAGCCTAACGATGAGCACCGAGCAATGGCGCGTACGCGTGTCCGACGGGGAAACGAGCGCGCTGCTGGATGCGGCCAGCGGTGGCGGACGTATTGTGTTCGTCTGCGGCCATGGCGCTGGCGGCAGCATGCAAGACCGCTCCATGGTTGCGGCCACAGGTGAGTTCGTTAGGCGAGGCCTGCACGTGGTGCGCTTCAACTTTCTCTACACGGAGAATCGCAGCGGCCGCCCCGATCCGATGCCCCTGCTCAAGGATTGCTACTCAGCCGTCGTGGCCGATGTGCGTGAACGACTGAAACCGGAGGTGCTGATAGTTGGCGGACGCTCGATGGGAGGTCGCGTCGCGTCAATGCTGGCTGCCGATGGCCTCGATTGCGCGGGACTTCTATTGCTTGCGTACCCGCTGCACCCGCCCAAGCGCCTCGATCAACTGCGCGACGCGCATCTGCCGGCGATCCGCGTGCCGGTGCTCTGCTTCAACGGCACGCGCGATGAGATGTGCACGCGCGAGTTGATGGATCGCGTGCTCGAGCGGGTGCAGACTCGCTGGGAGATGCACTGGCTGGACGGCGCCGATCACAGTTTTCACGTACTCAAACGCTCGGGGCGGATCGACGCGGATGTGCTTCGGGAAGTTGGAGACGTGAGTGAGCGCTGGGTGCAATCCCTCACGCCGGCGACGCGCTCCGCCTAACGCACTACTGGCCGCGCGCCTTGCGAACGGCGAGTGACTCGCGCTCGGCTTCCAAACGTTTGGTCTCTTTCTGAAACTCGGCGAACTCGGCCCACTGCTGTGCCGCCGGCGACGAGCCGACGCCCTCCTTGGCTGCGCGCTGGCGCTGATCTTCCAGCCCGCGCAGCGAGCCGGATATCCGCGTCGGGACGAGCCCGAAAACGAACACCGCGATGACCAGAATTACGAGCCCGAAGGCGATGCGCATCGACCACGACATTGAGCCCCCACGAGGACGCGTTGCGTCAGTACAGACGATCGACAAGGGATTCCGTCGCGGCCGAATAGACCGTTTTGTCACGCCGAGCGATGAGGTCACTAAAGCTCTCGGCTAACGGTTCACCGTGGATAGCCCGTCAGTTACCCGACAGCTTACTGATAGCTAGGAACTGCCCACTGTCGTCTGACAGCTTTGGTTAGCGTCGCCTACGACTCTTGACGCGGGCTAAAAGCCGGTAAGCCACTGCCTAACGCGATAGATCTCCTCGCTCATCGCGCGACGGGCGCTGAAGTCACGCTCCAGTCCGGCCAGCAAATCCTCGGCATCAATCTCATAGTCGTCGCCTTCGCTGTTCCAGCTGCGGCTGGTCCATTCGCGCACGCGCACCTGCCCACCTTCAGGGCGCCCAATCAGCAACAGGCGCTCCGGCTCACCGTGACCGCCGGCGACACGCAGCGTGAGAAACTCGCTGGTCGCGTCATGATGCTCCAATTCGCTGTGCGCGTGCGGACGCGACACGTGTCCGTTCGCCGCATGATCGTGATGCCGGCGTACATTCTGCCGCGACAATGATGGCGAGATCATAGCGGTATCCTCCGGTCGATGACCATCGCCGCGAACAGGAGTGCCAAGTAGAGCAGGGAAAACTTGTACAGCTTCCACGCGGCCCCGCTCCACTCCACACCTTGTGCGCGACGCACGCGCCACACACCATGCACCAGCGGCAAGTCGAGCGCTAGAGCGCTGCCGAAGTAGATCCAACCGAGTGCAGCGAACGCGACAGGAAGAAGCGTGAGCGCGACGAGAATACACGCATACCAGAGCATCTCGTCCTTCGTCTCACGCTCGCCCCACACGTTAGGCGCCATCGGCACACCGGCGCGCGCGTAGTCCCGCTGCTTGAGCAGAGCGAGCGCCCAGAAGTGCGGGGGCGTCCAATAGAAGACGATGAGGAAGAGATACCACGCCGTGAGATCGAGCGAGCCGCTGACCGCGGCCCAGCCCACAAGCGGCGGGAAGGCGCCGGCCGCGCCGCCGATCACGATGTTCTGCGGCGTCGATCTCTTGAGCCAACGGGTGTAGATGAACACGTACGAGTAGAAGCCGCCGAGCGCGAGCGCTGCGGTGAGAACGTTCACGAACGCCGCGAGCAACCACGTCGCCGCTGCGGCCAGCGCGACGCCGAAGGCGAGAACGGCGGCGGGCGCGAGCCGGCCGCTCGGGATCGGGCGCAGTCGCGTGCGAGCCATCGTCTCGTCGATGTCGCGATCGAGATACATGTTGACGGCGTTCGCGCCGCCGGCCATGAGATAGCCGCCTAACGCCACGAGCAGAACCGTCGTCCATCCCGGAGTGCCGGCGACGTACATCGGCGCGATCGTGGTGACGAGGAGGAGGGAGATGATGCGCGGCTTCGTGAGCGACACGAAGTCACCCACCATGGTATTCTTCGTCACCGCGGACGCCGTCGCGTGCGTCATGCGCGCGCTTCCGCCGCCGATCCGACAGGGCCTGTCACCTGAGCGCGTGCCTTTTGCGGCGCGCTACGCTGTGCCACGATCGTGAGCGACACGACGAAGAGCCAGATCAGCGTACCCACCGCTTCGTGGAGCGAGCGCAAGACCAACGGCAGGTTGAGCTCGACGAGTGCGGCCGCGATCACGATCTGCAGCACGATGGCGCCCAACGTTAGGCGCGCGAGACCGACCACGCGCGTCTCCTGCCGGCGCTGCACCTGAAACGCCAGTGCAGCCGAGTGTAAGAGGAGCAGCAATGCCAGGACGCGGTGCGTGTACTGCACGTGCTGAACCGGGATACTCGGCCAGAACGCGCCGTTGCACAACGGGAAGCCGCCGCACGCCGTGTTCGCTCCAGGGACGTGTGCCGTCAGTGCGCCGAGTACGAGTGCGAGGAATACCAGCGTGCTGGCGGCATAGGCTGCGCGCAGCGTGCGCGATGAAACACTCGGCGCCGGTAGTGTGGCGCGATTCGGCGCGCTGGTTCGATGGATGACGCCGAGCAGGACGGCGAGCAGCGACATCGCGATCGCGAGGTGCGTGACGATCACTGCTGTGTTCGTGAGCTCGAGTTTGACGGTAGCGGCGCCAAAGAGTGCCGCGACGACGACAAGCCCTGCCGCGAGCAATGTCGCACGCAGCACGCCACCTGGTCCGTTGACGCCTGCGACACGTCGCCTAACAAACGCGAGCAATGCAAGGAGAACAATGGCAACGGTCAATCCTGCGGCGATGTAGCGGTGTGTGACCTCGATGATGAGATCGGGGCGCTCGAGCGGCGGAACCCATTGACCGGAGCATCGAGGCCATGAGTCGCCGCAGCCCATGCCAGAGCCAGTGATCCGTACGATCGCGCCAAAGACGATCTGTCCGAATGCGAGCGCCAGAGTCACCCATGCGAGGCGGCGTAGCGTGGTCATGGCGCCGACTCCGCGTGCACGTGTGACTCGTTAGGTCGAGCGCTGAGCGCGCGCCATGTGAAAGCGAGCGTCGCGCTCAGCGCGAGTACGGGGAGCGCGATCCAGACGAATTCGCTCGCGCGCGGGCGTCGCGTGGCAGCGGCGGCCGGTGTGCGGCCGGCCCACCACGCGCGCAGAATCATTGTTTGCCCGAACACGAGAAGCGCCGCGGCGCTCCAAAAGATCAAAGACTTCACTGTTGTCGTAGTTGAGAAGGGAATGATTGCCGCGCAGTCGAGTCGAGCGCTAGGAGGCACCGCGCGGACGACGTCACAGCGCATCGTGAGCCTTGCTCCTAGCGCCTGGCTCATCGCTTCGAGTAGGATTGCGCCCCATGACGACTCCCCCAGCGACGCGCGACCCAGGCGCGCTGCCCCGACGCATCGGCCTGTGGAGCGCCGTGGCCATCGTTATTGGCTCGTGCATCGGCTCCGGCATTTTTCGGACGCCTGCGAGCGTGGCAGACCGAATCCCGGGCCCGCTGCCGCTCATTGCTGTGTGGGTGGTCGCGGGGATCTTCGCGTTGTGTGGAGCCCTCAGCTTGGCGGAAGTTGCCAGCGTGTTGCCGCGCACAGGAGGGTTCTACGCCTTCTTGCGTGACGGCTGGTCGCGGCTCTTGGGCTTTCTCTTCGGCTGGTCGCAGCTGGTCATGGTCCGAGCGTTCGCGTTAGGTGCGATCGCTATCACCTTTGCGGAGTATTTCCTGCGTGTTCTCGGGTACGATCCGACGGTGGCGCCGTACGACCGCATCGCGCACTACCTCGCGGCGGTCGCGATCGTGCTGACCGCGACGTTCAACATTGTGGGCGTGCGCTGGGGCGCGCTGGTGACTAGCCTAACGACGATCGGGAAGACCGCCGGCCTTGCGTTTGTCATCATCATCGCATTCGCGATCGCACTACCGCAGACCGGCGGCAACTTTACACCGGCTACACCGCCCGGAAGTTTCGCGATGGGCGCGTTCGGTCTGGCACTCGTCTCGTGCCTCTGGGCGTACGACGGCTGGGGCGATATCAGCTACGTGGCCGGCGAAGTGCGCGAGCCGCAACGCAATTTGCCGCGCGCGCTCATCGGCGGCACGCTCACGGTCATTGTGATCTACGTGCTGGCGAACCTGGCGTACCTCGCGGTGCTGCCAGTCGAGCAGATCCGGACATCCAAACTCGTGGCGGCCGATGTGGCGCAGGCGGTGATTGGACGCCCGGGCGCGGTGATCGTCTCTCTGACTGTCATGGTGTCGACATTCGGCACCCTGAGTGCCGTGCTGCTGACAACGCCGCGCATCCTCTTCGCGATGGCGGACGATGGACTGTTATTCAAGCCCATCGCCAAAGTTCATCCGCGGTACGAGACGCCGTACATGGCGATTGGTCTGGTGGCCACGTTAGGCTCGATCTTTGTGCTCTTTCTGCCGTTCGAAGACCTGGCCGATTTCTTCGTGACGGCGATGATCCCGTTCTACGCGTTAGGCGTCGCTGCGGTGTTCCCTTTGCGTCGCCGTGGCGCCGTGTCGGCGTACCGCACGCCGGGGTATCCGATCGTCCCGCTGCTGTTCATCGCATCCGTGGCGTATCTGATGGTCAACGGTCTCGCATCACCTGAATCGCGTAAGACGACGGCCATCATCTTCGCTGTCATCCTTGCTGGCATTCCTGTCTATTACGTCATCGATCGGAAACGTCGCGGTAACGAAGTAGCGCGCACGCCTCAGTAAATAGCTTGACCGGTGCAGCGACCCTGACCAGCTTTGTGCACGCTTAGCGTAACCATAGGTAGCGACCGCACGCTCACCTTTTCCCTCGTCATATGCGCATTCCTCGTCTAGGTCGGGCCATCGCCCTTGCGATCCCGGCGTCACTTGTGCTGCTCGCACACGACGCCGTCGCACAAGGGGTCACGACCGGCGCCATCGCCGGCACGGTCACTGATTCCACAGGTATTCCGCTCGCAGATGTGCAGATCCGCATCCGCAACATGTCCAACGGCGCGATCTCCGGTGGAATGAGTCGCGCGGGTGGTGCGTACATGGTGCAAGGCCTCGAAGTCGGCGGGCCGTATGAAGTCGTCGCGCGCCGCATCGGCTTCGCGCCATCCAGCAAGGACGGTATCCTCGTCAAGCTCTCCCAAGTCACGCGCGTCGACTTCCGCCTAACGCAAGCCGCGACGCAGCTGCAGGCCGTGACCGTCGTTGCGACAACGGGCGCGGAAGTGTTCGCGGCGAGCAATCAAGGGCTCAAGTCGATCGTCTCGGACACGTCGTTGCAGCGCATCCCGTCGATCAATCGCAACATGGTCGACTTCGTGAAAATGGTGCCGCAAGTATCTGCATCAGGCCCGGGTTACTCCGCCGGCGGTATGTCGAACCGGATGAACAACGTGCAGATCGACGGCGCGACCGAACGCGACGTCTTCGGCCTCGGAGCAACGGGTCAACCCGGTGCTCAAGCGAACGCGCGCTCCGTTCCGATCGAGTCGGTGAAGGAGCTCCAGGTCGTCCTCGCGCCGTTCGATGTACGCCAGGGCAACTTCGGCGGTCTCCTGCTCAACGCCGTCACCAAGAGTGGAACCAACGACCTGAGAGGGACAGTCTACTATTACTATCGCAACGAGAAATTCGGCGCTGACACGAACATCCTGCGCGCTACGCCCTACGAGCGCAAGAACTGGGGCTTCTCGTTAGGTGGACCCATTATCAAGGACAAGCTACACTTCTTCGTCAACCCCGAGTTCGAGGACGAGAACTCGCCGGTGACGGGACCATACGCCGGCCAGCCGTCCAACGCGACTGTCGCGTTCCCGATATCAGAGACAGATCGTGTCCGCTTCGAGCAGCTCATGCAGCAGCAGGGGCTCACTCAACTCGGCACCGCCGGCTACGTCAACATCCCCAATCCGGTCGACAACTTGTTCGGCCGGCTGGACTGGCGCCTGAACGACGTGCATCGCCTCGTTATGCGGTACAACTACGGCACCGCCGACCGGCTGCGGCAGCAAAATGGCCGGAACCAGAGCACCGTCGTGTACTCCAGCAACTTCCACGACTTCAGCTCGAAGAAGCACGCGCCCGTTGTCCAGCTCTATTCGAACTTCGCTGGCGGCTCCTTCAACGAACTGTTCATCGGCTACAACAAGGTCAAAGACCTGCGACCAGCGGCGGTTATTTATCCGCAAGTCACCGTGACTGTTCCCAGACCAGGCGGCGGCAATGCATCGGTGATCGCGGGCGCAGATCAGTTCTCGATGGGGAACGAGCTCGAGACCGAGACATTCGAGTTCACCGACAACTACACGAAACCGTTAGGCAATCACACGCTCACCTTCGGCACGCGCAACGAGCTCGTGAAGCTGCGTAACTTGTTCACGCAGAGCAGCTACGGTGTATGGTCCTTTATCAGCCTGGACAGTCTCGCCGCAGGAAACGCTAGATCGTATCGTCGCGCGTTCATACTGCGCGACGGTGGCAACGTGTACTTCAATGCGTTACAGAGCGCGTGGTATGCGCAGGATCAATGGCGCGTGAGTGACAGGCTGAACATGAACATCGGCCTGCGCTTCGACATGAGCCGCTTCCTCAAAGACGTGGCGTACAGCGCGCCGATCGACAGCGCGTACGGCCGCCGCACTGATGACATCCCCAAATCGTCGTTGCAGATCTCGCCGCGCATCGGCTTCAATTGGGACATCACGGGCAATCAGACGAACCAGCTGCGCGGCGGATTCGGCCTCTTCGTCGGAACACCACCGTACGTGTGGATGGAGAACGCGTACATCAACAACGGCGAAATCATCACGTTCTTGAACTGCCGCACGGGTGGTAGCGTCGATTCGGCGCCAGCGTTCACGGCGAATATCGCTGCGCTACCGACCACGTGTCGCGGAGGCAAAGGCTCACGTCCAATCGGTGCGGTAAATTTCCTGGACAAGGACCTCAAGTTCCCGCAGCCGTTGCGCGCTTCACTCGCGTATGACAGGCAGCTGCCGTGGGATCTCGTCGGGACAGTCGAAGGACTGTACTCGAAGACGCTGAATCAATTGTTCTTCGTGAACCGCAACCTCGCGGGACCGCAGGGCACGGACCGATTCGGACGTACGCTGTACGGTACTGTCATAGCAGCGAACAATGGTCTGTCGACTCCGATACTGCCAGCCGCCGTGCTCGCACGCGGCGGGGCCAGCCGATTCAGCGAAGCGATCGACATCGAGAACCAGAGCAAGGATTACGCGTACTCCCTAACGACGCAGCTGCGAAAGCGCTACTCGAACAACTGGGAGGGGCAGGTCGCGTACACATTCTCGCGTGCTCGCGACGTGCAGAGCTTCACATCCTCGACGCACATCTCGAACTGGCGCTTTGGGCGCACGCTCGCGGGGCGGCAGGAGGACGCCGACCTGGGCATCTCGCTGTTCGACCAGCCGCACAAAGTCTCCGCCAGCGCGTCGTACACGTTCGAGTGGCTGAACCGCAAGCTCAACACCGACCTCTCGCTCTTCTACGCCGGTGTGTCGGGCGCGCCGCACGACTACGTATACAACTCGTCAGGCGGCTCGGGCGACAATAACGCCGACGGCGCGACGCTGAACGACCTGATCTACGTGCCGTTGAATGCAAACGACGCCAACGAGATCCAGTTCCGGGCGTCGGGGAGCACGACGGCAGCGGCGCAAGCCCAGGCGTTCGAAAACTTCATCAAGAACTCCGAGTGCTTGAGCAAGTATCGCGGTCAGATCCTGCCGCGCAACGCGTGCCGACTGCCGTTCTCGAATCAGGTGGACTTCTCGCTACGTCAGGGCATCAACGTCTTCGGCAGCAACCGCCTAACGGTGACGTACGACATCTTCAACGTCGGCAACCTGCTCAATAAGAACTGGGGCAAGATTCAGGTCGCTGAAGCCAGCTCCAATTCCAACGTGCCGATCATCACACACGTGGGGCAGACGAGCGCTGATGCCAGGACAGCCACGGGCATCTACACCTTCAACACGGCGCAGAAGGAGTACATCGAGGGTCTGTTCGTCTCCAACTTCTGGAGATCGCAGCTGTCCGTAAGGTGGAGTTTCTAAAGCGGCCAGAGGCCAGAGGGGCGCCACGCGGCGCCCCGCTGTTCTTGTCGACCGTCGGCGCGCCTAACTACTCGGCGCGCATTGCCACGGTGGGATCGACGTTGAGTGCGCGACGCGCGGGGACGTAGCCCGCGACGAGCGCGACAATCGCGAGCGCAAGCGGCACAGCAATGAACGTCACCGGGTCCGCCGCACTGACCCCATACAACTGCGAGGCGATCAAACGGCCGAATCCGAGCGCGGCAACAACACCAATCGCGCCACCAATGGCTAATAGGCGCGCGGTCCCACCCAGCACACTACGGAGCACATGTGCCGGCCGCGCGCCTAACGCCATGCGAACACCGATTTCACGCGTCCGCTGCGCGACGAGATACGACGTCACGCCGAACATCCCGAGGCCAGCGAGCAGCGCGGCGATGCCGCCGAGGACGGCCATGAGTGACGCGCCGATCCGCGCCGGAATCAGGACGACGCGCATGTTCTCGGCCGTTGGCCGAACGATGGGCGGCGCGATGACCGGGTCGAGGCCGCGCACAGCCTCGCCAAGCCTGCCACCGAGTGCGCCGAGGTTGCTGCCGTCGACGGCGCGCACCTCGATCACTATTTCATCGTGGAAGCCCTGCAAGGAGGGGAGATACACGAAGTTGATTGGTGGTTCGCTGAGCGACGTGAATTTGACGTCGTGGGCCACGCCCACCACTTCGAGCCATGGTCCATCCGGACTTTGCATGCTGATGCGCTTGCCGATCGCCGATTCGTTAGGCCACAGCCGCCCGGCCAGTGTCGCACTGACAACCACGACTTGCGGAGCGCCCGGCCGGTCCGTCGCCGCGAACTCGCGGCCGCGCACGATCGGGATCTGCATCGTGCCGAAGTATCCCGGGCCGACGCGATTGAAGTACAGCAGCTGCTCGTCGGTGATCGCCGCCGGCGCAGGATCGCCCTCGCGGAAATACGTGGTCTGGCTGTTGCTACCAGTCAGCGGCGTTAGGCGTCCGATCGCCGCCGATGCGACGCCCGGCATCGCTCGAATTCGCTCGATCACGCGATCGTAGAAGGCGGTTCCGGTCTGCTCCGTGTAGCGGCCCTGCCCAAGCTCGACGCGCACGTCGACGAGGTTGGCCGTGGGGAATCCCGGATCAATCGTCTGCGCGCGGGCGAGACTGCGCGCGAACAACAGCGCGCCGACCAGCAGCACGCTCCCCAGTGCGATCTGCACCATCAAGAGCGCGCTGCGCAGCCGCACACCGCGCGGGCTTGCCCAGCGGGCGTCGTCGCGCACGGCTTGGGCGGCCTGCCTAACGCTGACAAGGGCAGGTGCCAGCGCGAACAGGAGCACTGTCACCACTGCGGCGCCCAATGTGTAGACCAGCACACGGCTGTCCACCGCGAAGTCGAAGTGGATCGCCAGGTCGGCTGGAACGACTCCCGAGAGCAGGCCCGTCGCCCACGACGTCATGAGCAGCGCGGCACCTGCGCCGCCGATGGCGAGCACACTCCCCTCAGTCAGGAACTGCTGCACGAGCCGCCGCTGCCGAGCGCCGATGGCGAGACGGATGCCGATTTCGCGGCGTCGCCGCGCGCTGCGCCCGAGCATGAGGTTGCCGACGTTGGCGCATGCGATCAGCAAGACGAGGAGCGCGACCACCTGCGCGAAGACGGCGGCCATCGTAACAGGGGTTCGTCCTTCTTCAGTGATGCCGCGCGCCGGCCGCACCCGTATCACAGCCTCGTTAGGGTTGGGCGCGCCGCGCTCAGCGGCGATCTGCCGCGCCAGGCGCATGACGTCAGCGTTGGACATCGCGAGCGTCACGCCGGGCTTGAGTCGCGCGGACACGTAGAGTCCGCCGCCCAAGCTATCGGGGACCATCCGAAGCAGCGCACGCGTGTCACCGAGCGGCACGAACGCGTCGGGGACCCAGCCTTTCTGTCCGCCGGCGAAGTTGGGCGCCGCGACTCCGAGCACGCGGAACGGCGAGCCGTTGAGCCTGACGAGGCGACCAACGACGCTTGGATCGGCGCCGAGCTGCGCGCGCCAGAAGTTGTACGCGAACACGACTTCGGACTCGCCGGCGGGTGCCCGGTCGTCGGAACGAGCGAAGAGACGGCCAACTGCAGCCGATTGGCCTAACGTGGAGAAGAGGTTGCCGCTCGCCAGCACCACCGTTGCCCGAACGGTCTCCGTTCCCGACTGCAGAGCCACCGGAAAGAACTCCTCGGCGACCAGCTCGGAGAACGACGACGTCTGCCCGCGCAGCCGCTCAAACTCGCCGAAGGTGAACGGGCTATGGTGCCCCTGATAAACGCGGACTATTTCGTCGGCGCGCGGCACCTCCAGCTGCCGGAAGAGCAGGGTGTTGGCGACCGTGAAGACGGTCGTGTTGGCTCCGATTCCGAGCGCGAGTGACAGCAGCGCTACGATGGTGAAGCCGGGGGCCCGGACGAGCTGGCGCAGGGCGTAGCGGACGTCGGAAGCGAGCGTCATAACGCGGATGAGGGGATGGAGTTAGCGCAGGCGACCGGGCGCACTAAGTCAAGTCGCGTGCCTCACGCGCATCCTCTCGTTATGTACCGCTACGGTCGCATGTTAGCGCTCGGCGCGACAGCAGTGCATGCGCGCCAGGTGCGCGTCGCTGGGACTCGGCGTCCCAAAATCGAACAGGTCAGATCTTAGCGACGACCGAAGATCGATAGGCTGATGTATTTGCGCGGATTCTTCTTGATGTCAGCGAGGAGACTGTCAAAGCGCGCGACGCTACCAAGCATATTGCGGTACAGCGTGGAGTCGGCGAGCAGCCTAGCAACGTTGCCGCTGCCGCTGTCGGCTTTGGCGATCAACGTATTGAGCTTGGTCGAAGTGGCTCTGAGGTCGTTGGTGACGGAGACGAAGTTCTCTGTCGCTGTGTGAATCGCACGCACGGTCGAGTCCACGCGGGCGGAGTCGATGGCGGAGGCTCGCGAGCGCACCGTTCCCATTGTGAGCTCGAGCTGGCGTGATTGCGTGTCGACCACGCGCGACAGCGTCGTCGCTGCCTGGGTGAGCGACGCCAACATTACGCGAAACTCGCGGAGGCCACCCGAGTCCACGAGCTGTCGTTCCGTCGTTCCGAGGATTCGCTGCGTGACTTGCGCGATGGAATCGGCGCGCGAGGCGATGACCTGCAGGCCGGCGGCCCCAGGCTTGGACGGAACTGTATCGCCTTCCTGGTGCGCAACCTCGTTAGGTGCCTCCGGCAGGAGCGCGATCGCGACGTCGCCGAAGAAACCGTTGGGCACGATGCTCGCGATCGATCCTACGGGAACTCTGTACTTGTCATAGATACGGAACGTGACGACCAGCTGGCCGTCGTCTCGCAGATCGACGTTGTCGACGAATCCGACGGTGACGCCGGAAAGCCAGACCGGCTGCCCTTCCTTGAGGCCCGAGCCCCATGGGAATCGGCCGTACAGCGCGTACCCCTTCTCGAGCCCTCCGCGCAGGAGCCAGATCGTCCCGACGATGAGGATGACCACGGCCGCGGTTGTGAAGAGGCCAACCAATATCTCGTCTCGGCGTTTCATCTGAACTTTGGAGTTAGGGGTAGGGGTAGGGCCAGGGATAGGAGGCTGAGGGATCGGAGGATCGCGTTAGGCAGGGCACATTCTATCGCCAAACCCTCCTATCCCTACCCCTATCGTCTATCCCTATCCTTGCAGCATCGGGGCCAGCATTACGGCCGTGAGCGCGTCTAAGACGAGTATAGCTACCGACGTTATGACCACGGCACTCGCCGTCGAGCGACCAACGCCCTCGGCGCCCACGTCGGCCGTGTAGCCTTCGTAGCTGCACAAGAACGAAATCGCGATGCCGAAAATCGTCGCCTTGAGCAGCGAATAGAACACCTGGAAAATCGAGAACGAGAGACGCAGGCCCTCGGAGAATTGATTCCAGGTTACGTCCGTCGCGAAGATGGCCGTGAAGAAGGCCATGCCAACGCCGATCGCGTCAGCGAACACAACGAGCAGCGGCAACATGATCGTCCCCGCGATGACGCGAGGCACGACGAGGTACGCGATCGGGTTGTAAGCCAGCGTCTCCAGCGCATCGATCTGCTCGGTCACGCGCATCGTGCCGATCTCGGCTGTCATGCGCGCGCCGACGCGGCCCGTGAGCACGAGGCCTGTCAACAACGGGCCCAACTCGAGGATCAGCGACTGCCGCGCGATGAGACCGACGACAGAGAGCTGCACGCCGGGGAAGAGCTGGTAGCGCGTCTGCAGCGCGATGACGGAGCCGATGAAGGCGGCCACGATCGCCGCCAGGGGCAGCGATGCCACGCCGATGCTGCGCATCTGCCTAACGACGAGCGGTAGCCAGGTGCGCGGGAAGCCGAGCGCGATGATCGTGTGGCGCAGGAAATCGACGCGCGCGCCGACTCCCCCGAACGTCGCCATCCCCGCCTGGGCCATGCGCCGCAGAAAGCGCAAGCCGGCCCGCTGGAACATCGGGAACTCATCGGTCTCGCGATGGCTCCCGTAGAGAGGCGCCGTCATGTGCGCACGCGCGCCAGCATCACAATGCCCGCTATCCCAAATACCACGTTAGGCATCCAGGCCGCGACTTCCGGCGAGACAATGCCGTTTCCTCCGATGGCGCGAGTCAATTGAATGAGGATGAGGAATACGATTGTTGTTGCCAGACTGACGCCGACGCCGTACGCGGCGCCGCCACGCTGGTTGCTCGTGGCAAGTGGCGCGCCAAAGAAGGCGATAATGAGGCAGGTTACAGGAATCGCGAGCTTGAGCGCGCGGTCCACGCGCAGCTTCTTGGTGTCGCCGCCGGAGCGCTCCAACGCGCCAATGAACCTTCCTAGCTCGCCGTAATTCATCTCCTCGGGCGCTGGAGGGACGGCCAGGAGCTCGTCCGGGCGTTCCGTGAAGCGCGCGTCGCGCAGCGAGTCGAATCGAAACGTGCTGTTTCGATTCGGCGCGGTCAGGATGTGGAAGGCTCCATTCCGTAGGGTCCAGTTACTGTGCTCCGCGTCCCATTTCCCGCTCTCGGCGGTCACAACGTACGTAGGGTACGACGCGTCGTTGACGCGTCCCTTGCGTTCGATCTCGATGGCCTGCACGGAGCCATAGGTCGCGTTGAGCGAAGTCACCTTGTAGACGCGTCCGTGTTCCGACGCGAAGGCAAAGTTGGCGCGCTCACCGCGCCCCATCCACGCGCGCTCCTGCAGCAACTCGGCGCGGCGTCGGTTGCCGTGCGGAGCGACTTCCGTGAGGAAGTACGTTAGGGTCGCTGCCAGGGCAGCGCCGATATAGATCGGAAGCGTTAGGCGGTGGAAGGCCATCCCCGATGCTTTGGCCGCCGTGATCTCCGAATGTCGAGTCAGCGCACCGATCGAAAAGACCGTCGCGAATAACACCGCCGCCGGCAACACGAGCCGCATCGTGTCCGGGATCCAGTAGAAATAGCTGAGCGCGATCGCCGATGGCTCGAGGTTGCGGTTGAGATACTTGTCGACGTTGTCTACCAGATCGAAGAGCTGCGTGATGATCGGGAAGCCGAGCGCCGTGGCGACGAAGATTTTGACGAACTCGATAAAGACGTAGCGATCGAGGGGCCGCACAAGACGTGCGCGCATCATGCGGCTTCAACCTCGCGCCGGCGGCGGAACCGAAAAACTCCGCGCAATGTCTCGATCAGATCCGCGATGTCGCCGCCACGTGTTGTCGCTGTCACGCGACCCATGCGCGCGAGCAACACGCCACCAACAATCGTTAGGATGATGTTCGCCGCCCACATGGCCCAGAACGGCGTCATGATGCCACGGTCCGCGAGCGACTCGCCGGCGATGAGTCCGATGTAGTAGATGGCGAAGATTACGAGGCTGAAGCCGATCACGAGCCCGACGCCGCCGCGGGGGAAGCGCACAGCGATCGGTGCGCCGACGAGGACAAACACGATGCACGCGACCGATATCGCGAACTTCTTCTGAATCTCGACTTCGTTCTGGTACATCGCCTGCCGGAACTGCTCGGTGCGCAAACGCGCGGACTCAAGCGCCGCCTGCGCGGGAATCGCGCCGCCGCCACCAGACGGAGCAAGCGCTCCAGGGGGCGTCGGACCAGGCAGAACTTGTGGGGCGACACTCGCGGAGTCCGCGCGTGGCATCGCAGGATTCTGAGCTGGCTGCACGGCAGCGATCGAATCGGCGCGCTGCTTGGCTTCTTGCTGCGCTTGTACCGCTCGAATGGAATCCACCGCGCGCTGGCGCAGCGAATCCTGTCGCACGGAATCTACGGCGCGTCGGCGCAGCGAATCCTGGATGTGCGCGGCGGCAGTGTCCGCGCGGCGCCGAACGGTGTCCTGCGCGTTCGCGGCAGAGTCGGCGCGACGACGTACCGTGTCTTGCCCCTGAACGGAGGCCGCGTGCAAGTCGTTAGGCGTCAGCCAGCGCTCGATCGCGATTGCGGCGCCGTTGGCGCGCGCGATCACGTCGCAATACACCCTGCCAAGGGTCAGCCGTTTGGAGGCAGCGATGCGGCTTGACGACTGCGGCGGAGGCTCGACGTACTGTGCCATGCCGGTCTTCCGCTCGACCTGCAGCGCCGCGCGCGCCTGGCGGAACTCGTTTTGTGCGTCACGAAACTGGATTTCAGCGCGAGCCACTTCCTGCTGCAGCTCGCAGACCGACATTTCGCGATCGCCCTTAAAGCCCTCGGTGTTGGAGGACTGGAACTGATTTGCGACACCGCGCACGCGCACGAAATCACGCGTGAAGTAGAGCCGCTGCACCTGATTGATGTTCTGCGCCGGTACTTCCTGCGAATAGCCGTTGTCCAGAGTGAGCAGCAGGTCGCTCCCCGCAATGAGCACCATCTGCCCGCTGTCCGCGTAGATCGTTCGCCGCCGCAGCGGATCGCTCAAATCATAGATGATGACTTCGCGCAGTTTGTTCGTCGCGCGATCTACGCGGCTCACGCGCATGTAAATGCGGCTCGCCATCACCTCGTTGATCACCTGTTCGCGCAGCGCAAAGGTGGGCTTCTTGTTCGCAATGTCCGTTTGCAACTGACGCAAACGATGGTTGGCGCGGGGAAGCAGCTGATCGTTGAACGCGATCATAACGAACGTGAGCACTACACCGGCGCCTAACGGGGGAACGATGAGGCGCGCGATGCCTACGCCGCTCGCCTTGAGCGCCGTGATCTCGTTTTCGGCCGCCAGCCGCGAGAAGGCGTAGAGCACGGCCACGAGGACGGACATTGGCAGCGTCATCGCGACCGTGAACGGGATCGAGAGCAAGAAGAACTCGCCGATGACGCTCCACGGCAGCCCTTTGCCCACGAGGTTGCCGAACTGCTTTGTGATGTAATTCAGCAGCATCAGCGACGTGAGCGACGACATCGCGAAGAAGAACGGCCCGGCGTGCTCTCGGAGCACGTACCGCTGGATTATCTTCACGCGCGTTTGCTGGGGGGCGGGGGGGATTCGATGTTTCAGAAGGCGCCGGACTGCGGTTTGTCTTGAAGAGCTAGGTCAATATACCGGCAGGCGTTCGCACCTGAGGTCGCTAAACCAAAGCCTGCACCGCTCTTACCCTGGATCGGCCAAGGAGTGCGCCGGACAATATCGCGCCTAACCCGGACCCTTGTCATTGCGCTGGCCCCGCTGGCTCTCGGAGCACTGGCGCCGGCGGCACCGGTATCGGCGCAGGATACGACCCGCCGCCTACCCCCTCCGGATACGGCGGTGACCCAGCCAGGCGAGCTGCTGCTCGACTTTCTCGCGCGGCTCGAGGCGAAGGGAATCAGGGCAAGGGATGAGCGCTGCACGCAGGCGCGTCTCGTCAACACGACCTTTACGTGCCGCGCGTCCTTTCAACCGACGCTCGACTTTCAATTCGGCCTGCGAACTTCGGGAAGTGTCATCGATCGCTTGCGACTCAACGTCGATTACGACTCGCAGCGCGAATTCGATGGCTCCAACAACATTTCGATTGTCTATCAGGGGAAGGCATCCGAGCGGCTTCAGCGCGTCGAAGTCGGCACGGTGTCGTTCCTGCTACCACCGTCGCGCTTCCTCACTGCGGCGATTCCCAGCGGGAATTACGGCGTGCAGGCGACGGCACAATTCGGGTCCATGCAGCTGGCTGCGATCGCCGCACAGCAGAAGGGAATCGTCGTTCGCGATCAGGTCTTCTCGATAGGCAGACGGGTCTCGCAGACGATCGAGCAGGAGCTGGAAGACTTTCAGATCGAGCCGCGGCGGTTCTTTTGGGTGATCGATCCCGTGACCCTTGGGCCCGTGTACCCGAACGTCGACATCCTGAATTCGCGCGAGCTGGAACGCCTGGCGAAAGGCCTGGGTGAAACACAGCGGCCATCGCGCATCTTCATCTACCGCGTGTTGTTGGGCGGTCAGCCGCCGAACCCGAACGCCCCGCGCTTTCAGCTGCTGGACGATCCGACCGCGCCCGCGGGGCTCGTGTACGAGCTGCTGCGCGAGCACGTGGATTACTACGTCGACCCGTCGCTGCTCTGGTTCGCGCTGGTGCGTCCGCTCAATCCGGCGAACGAGCGGCTCGTCGTCGCCTACACGTTACGGATCGGCGGACGCGACACAGTCATCGCGGCCGTCGGTGGAACGCCGGACCTCGAATTCACGCCGGGGAGGCAGCAGCTCGCGCATCTGGTCTGGGACCCGCGCCTAACGCCGACGGACCCGGCGTTTCGGCGCGAGATCCGGTCGGTGTATCGCCTGGGCGGTTCGGACCTGGCGCGCGAGACGCTGACGCTGTCCATCGTGACGGGGACGAGCCGCGATCAGGAGCGTCCGCCGTCGGGGCAGCCCGCGACATACTTGCAGCTGTATGGCCTGGCGCAGGCGAACAATGCCGCGCGCTTCGATGCGGAGAACAGAGTCTGGCCGCGTCGGCACGATCCTGACCTGAGCGCGGGCGTGAGCGACACGAGCGAGGCAGCGCGCATCATCCGCGATCGCTTCGTGATCTTCCCGTCGCTGGAACCGTTCAGCCGGCGTGGGCTCGCGCGTGATCCGACCGTGCCGGCCAACGACTCCATCTATCGCACACCTAACGAGTACCTGTACTCGCCGCAGCACCCGCAATCCTTCTACCGGTTGCGCGTGCGCTACGACGTCGACGGGACCGCAGGGCAGGGGGTGCTCGCGCTCACTTCAGTCCAGCTGCGGCCAGGCAGCGAGCGGTTGGTCCTCGACGGACGCCCGCTCGTGCGTGACATCGACTACTCGATCGATTACGAGCTCGGGCGCGTGCAGCTGCGCGGGCTCGCCGCCGACGTGACGCGCGAGCGGCAGCTCGTGGTGCGTTACGAAGAGAACCCGCTCTTCGCCAGCGTGCCGACTTCTATATATGGCCTCGCGGCGCAGTGGAGCATTCCCGCAGGAAGCATCACGCTCAGCGCGCTGTCGCAATCGCAGCGTACGACGTTCACTCGCCCCCCGTTAGGCTTCGAGCCGGCCGCCAACGCGGTCGCTGGAATCCATGCGGCGCTGGGCTGGTCTGCCGCCCCCCTATCGCGCGCGCTGGCGCGCTGGCTGCCACGCGCCGATAGCGGTGTGCCGTCGCGCGTGGAGCTCACGGGTGAGTTCGCGGTGAGCCAGCCACGCAGCCGAGCATCGCAGCAGGCCTTCCTCGAATCGTTCGAAGGCGACGGCGGGATCACGATCCCACTCTCCGACGCGCAGTGGTACTATGCCAGCCAGCCCGCGTTAGGCAGCCGTCTCGCGGCGCGCTTCGGTCTCGCGGTCTTCGACACGACCCGCGCCGCGACGCTGGCGTGGCAGAGCAACGGAACTGACCGCGCCGGCCGTGCCGTCACCTTTGCGCTCCCGGAGATCGACCCGCAGGTCACGCTCGTCGGATCCGGCTTTGCCAGCCCGGAGCCGATCCTGTGGCTCACGTTGTTTCCACGCACTGTCGGCGGCCTCTACGACCTAACGAGCCGCTCGCACCGCTGGCTCACGCCGGCTCCCGCCGCACCGTCAGCGCGGCCGTGGCGCTCCATTCGCATTCCGTTAGGCTTCGGTGCCGCGGGAGGAGCCGGTGCGGGGATCGATTTGACGCGCGCCGAGCAGATCGAATTCTGGACCGTCATCGATACTGCGGCGACGCGGCGCGCACGCAATCCCGTGCTCGTGCTCGACTTCGGCGATGTCTCCGAGAACTCACTCGTCTTCGCGCCGGATACCCTAACGATAGCCTCGGCGCGCGACTCCAGTTTCACGGGGCGTCGCGTAGCAGGCTTCGACCGGTTGGATACGGAGCGTGACCCGTTCTCCCGTGCCTTCGACGCCTCACGCGACGATCGCGGGCTGCCGGGGGATCGCCTGGAGCGTGTCACGCTCATCGAGCGCGGCAACGCGAGCGTATTGAGCGGCCTCAAGACATGCAGCCGCCTGGCCGGCGCCGTGCGCCCGTTAGGTGATTCTCGCGGTGACTGCACTGCAGACAACGGGCGTCTCGATGAAGAAGATCTCGATCACGACGGCGTGATCAACTTTGCATCGCCGCGCCGTGCCGACGAACGGATCCGCCGCTATATCATTGACCTCGCGAGTCCGGCGAGCGTGACGCGAACCGGAAAATGCGGCGTGGCGGTGGACGACATCAACGCGGCGCTGCCAGCGAACGCCACACGTTGCTGGGTCTTTGTGCGCGTACCGTTCCGCGCGAGCGCCGATTCCTTGAACGGCGGTCCGCTGCTGCGCAAGGTGCGCACGCTGCGCCTAACGATGATCTCCGGCACAGCGACGGCGCCCGGCGAGTTCACGCTGCTGCCGATCAGCCGGCTGCGCGTCGCCGGCGGCGCGTGGCTCAAGCGCGCCGACCGCCCGCTCAGCGGCATGGCCGGCGAGCAGCCTACGCCCTCGGGCTTCGTCATCGTCTCGTCGATCGGGACGCAGGACCGCGACACCACTCGCAGCATCTTCTACGAGCCGCCGCCTGGAGTCAGCGACGAGCCTGAGAACGTCGGTCCGGTCATCGGGCCATCGCGGGTTCAAGTGAATGAGCGTTCGCTGCGACTGCTCGCCGGCGGCCTCGCGCGTTATGCACGCGCGGAGGCATACGTGCGCTTTCCAGAAGGACAGCGCAGCGTGATGACCTATCGCGAGCTGCGTTTGTGGGCGCGCGGCCGCGGCCGCGGCTGGGGGACGGGGGGGGGTGCTCAGACGAGCGATCTCCAGTTCTTCGTCAAGCTTGGCCGCGACGCAAATAACTTCTACATGTATCGCACGCCGATCAGCGCCGGGCCGACGCGAGCCGCGTGGGAGCCGGAGATTCGCGTGCGTTTCGAGCGCTTTTATCGACTGCGGTCGCAGTTGCAGCAAGCGTTGCTGGCCGGCGGTCCCGCGTTAGGCGGATGCTCGCCTCTCGACTCGGCGCTCATCGTCGCATCGGGTCTGCCGATCGCCGCCCGCATCGACCGCCACGCGCGCTGCGACGGCGGCTACGTGGTGTACACGATCGATCCGGCTGTGACTCCGCCCAACCTCGCGGCGGTGCAGGAACTTGCCGTCGGCATGCTGCGCGTCGACTCGCTCAAGGGTGCGGATCCGCCGCTGGCGAGCGACACACTGGAGGTCTGGGTGGATGACATGCGCCTTGCGGACGTCGAGCGCGGCACGGGTTTCGCCGGCGCACTCGGCGTCGTGCTGTCGGCGGGAGACGTCGCCACACTGCGAGTTAACGCGACAAAGCGTGACCCGAACTTTCGGCAGCTCAACGAGGCACCTTCGTTCCTAACGAGCAACGACGTCGAGCTGGCTGCCACAATCAGGCTGGACAAATTGCTGCCCAACGCGTTCGGCTGGTCGTTGCCGCTCACGGTGAGTTACACGAGCGCGACGATCGATCCCGAGTTCCTGACGCGCTCCGATCTGCGCGGCTCTGCCGTGCAAGGCCTGCGCACGCCGAAGACGGCGCGCACAACGTACGCTTTGCGAGTTCAACGCGAGGTGCCGCTCACGTCGGCATGGTACGCGCCGATCGTCAACGGACTCGCCGTGCAGGGCACGTATCGCCATGGCGGCCACCGCACGGAGTTCCTCGACGGCCGCGCGCATGCGAGCGACTTGGGCTTCGACTATTCCTTCCTGCCCAGTGATACCGCGCAGTGGTTCGCGCCTAACGGTATTCGGCTCGCGAGTACGTGGGCCCGCGACGACGACCGGCGCCGCACGTTCCTGGATCCGACCGATGAGGTGACGGTCCCTGGCATGGCTGGCCCTGTCATCGCAGCGAACAACATCTGGCGCAGCAGCGGATCCTTCGAGGTGCGACCCGCAACGTTCGTGACGGCGCGCGTGGAGCTGGCGTCGACGCGCGACCTGCGCGACTACGGCGACTCGACCGCACTTGCGCGCGCAGTGAGCGCCGCGCGTGGCAGCTTTGTGGGCGTCGCGGGGATGGAGCGCGAGCGGACCGTGCGCACCAGCGTCCTGGTCACACCCGCGCCGTTCGGCGGCGGCTGGCTGCGCCCACGGGCCGAGGCTGTATCCACGTACGACATGCGGCGGGACCCGCATAACGAGGCGCTTTCCGGCAGCGGCGTATTGCCGCGCCGTCTGGGGAACACGAACACGCTGCTCGGGGTCGCGGTGCTCGACCCGCAGCCCTTCGCCGAGTCGCATCCGGGCGGCCTGATGGCACGTGTGGCGAAGCTCGTTAGGCCCGTCGAGCTCAGTGTGAGTCGCTCTCTTGTTACCGCGTTCGACGCCTCTCCCTTTGCGCCTGGCACGGCCTACCAGTTCGGCGTCGGCTCGCTCGCGTCGCTGCGCGACGTGCGGGGCCTGCCGGCGGCGAGCGCCGGCGCGTCGCTGCAGTACGCGCTCGCACACACGTTGGAATTCCCGTTGGGTTTCTCGCTCACGAACCGGGTGCAGCGCAGCGACTCGCGTAACTATTTCAGCCGCGAGATCGGTGCGTCCGACGTGACACTGGTCGATGGCCTGCAGCTCGCCATTCCAGACGTGGCCGTGCGCTGGAGCGCGAGTCCTACTGCGTTCTGGGGACTCTTCACGAACTTGAGCGCCAATGCGCGCGCCGCGCACACGCGTCAGTCGTACGTCTCGCCACGGCTCATCGCGGGTGACTCATTCGCTGGAGGCGACGAACGACGCGCGATTCGCATCCGTAGCTACCCGTTAGGCGTGAGCGCGCTCACCGCGCGAGGCGCGTTCTCACTGCAAGCGACGATGGCGACGACGCTGCGCAGCGACACTTTGCCCGGCGCGGTCACTCGAGCACGGGCGCGCGACGTGAGTGTGGAGCTTGGCAAACCGTTCGGCCTCCCGGCGAGCTGGCGTGCGCGCAGCCCCCTGCGGGCGCGAGTGAGCTTTCAGGAAACATTGGCCCGCAGTGTGGTGTCGAATGTGGCTGTGGCTGCGCAACGCAGCCGGCTCACAGATAACGGGCGACGCGTGATCGGACTCTCGGCGGACGCCGACGTATCGACTGACATGACTTTTGGACTTCAAGCTTCCAGGCTGGTATCCTTCGACCGCAACTTCAACCGTCGCTTCACGCAGACTGTGCTATCGGCCGTGCTCGAACTGAAGTTTTTCGGAGGGGCGTTGCGGTGAGATTCATGCGCGTGCTGTACCCGTTGCTGATCGCCGCGTGCGGCGGCGCAGGAAGCCACGCGGCGACTGTCACAACGGAGTTCGACGGTCAGGTGGCGTTAGGCTACATCAAAAAGCAGCTCGACTTCGGGCCGCGCATCCCTGGCTCGGCCGGTCATCGTAAAGCAGGCGACTGGATTGCGCAGATGATGCGCGAGCGCGCCGATACGGTCATCGAGCAGCGCTGGACGCACAAAACAGTGAAAGGCGACACGCTGCCGATGCGCAATATCATTGCGCGCTTCAACAAGGGCGCGACGCAGCGCGTGTTGTATGCGGCGCACTGGGATACGCGCCCCACGGCCGACGCATCAATGAACTTGGGCGAACGCATGTCGCCGGTGCCGGGCGCCAACGACGGCGGTTCGGGGACAGCCTTGCTCATTGCGTTAGGCGACGCACTCAAGAAGTCACCCCTGCCGGCGAACGTCGGTGTCGATCTCGTGTTCCTCGACGGCGAGGACTACGGCGACTTCGGAAAGAACCAGGACGTGCTCATCGGCTCGCGTTATTTCGCCGACCACCTGCCCGATTCTGCGTACCGTCCGCTCTTCGGCGTGTTGTGGGACATGATCGGCGACAAGGAGCTCAAGATCGAACAGGAGAGCTATTCGCTCGAGCGCGCGCCAGAGGTCGTTCAGCGCGTATGGAAGGCGGCGTCGGATCTTGGATACGGCAGCTACTTCCTCGCGCAGGAAGGACAGGGTGTGACCGACGACCACATACCGCTTCTGGACAAGGGAATCCGCATCATCGACGTGATCGACTACGACTTCGCGGCGCATCACACGCCGCGCGACACGTTCGATCAAGTCTCCGCGCAATCTCTCAAGATTGTCGGCGACGTCGCGCTGACACTGATCCGCGACGTATCACGTTAGGCGGTCGTGATCCGTCGTTGTTTCAGCGATGCACGCGTGAAAGGTCAACTAAAGCTCTCGGCTCACAGCTGACAGTCGCAAGCTATCAGTAGCTGACAGCTGCTGATAGCGATTGGCTGTGGGCTGACGTCTGAGAGCTTTGGTTGATATGTCGTTAGGCGGTGGCCTTCTGCACGGCAGCGCTGCCGGCCGGTGTGGGCGCATGCAGTGACTCGATGTACAGCGGCAGGTATATCGAGATCGTCGTTCCGCGGCCAACTTCGCTGTCCGCGACGATCGCACCGTTGTGGCTCGTCACGATCCCGTGCACCACAGCGAGCCCAAGCCCCGTCCCCTGACCCATAGGCTTCGTCGTGAAGAACGGATCGAAGATGCGATCCAGCGTCGCGCGTTCCATCCCCGGCCCGTTGTCCTTCACGGTGAGCCGCGCATAGCGACCGGCTGGAAGGTGCGGCCGGCCATCACCGGCAGGCATCACTCGCGAACCGTTCTGTCCAACGTCGACGGCCGTTGCATCGAACTCGATTTCGCCTTCCTTGTCGCCGATCGCCTGCGCCGCATTTGTCGCCAGATTCATCACGACCTGATGCAGCTGCGTCTCGTCCGCGAAGACGCGCACCGACTCACCCCTCACGGTCGTGCGCAGACGGATGCCGTTGTTGAGCGACGCTCGCAACAGCGTCATCGCTTCGAGAATCACGTCGGAGAGACGTACTGCGCGTCGCTCCAGCGGTTGGCGCCGGCTGAACGCGAGGATTTGGCGCACGACGTCGCGTGCTCGGCGCCCAGCGGCGAGGATGTCGCGGACGGAATCCGAGGCCTCCTGATCTTGCGCGACGAAATCCTTGAGAAGCTCGGCGTTCGCCATGATGCCTGCGAGCACGTTGTTGAAGTCGTGCGCGATGCCGCCGGCGAGCGTGCCTAACGCTTCCATTTTCTGCGACTGGTAGAGCTGCAACTCGAGTTGCCGCTTGCTCGCCTCCGCCAGTTTCTGCTCGGTCACGTCGGCCGCGAGGAGCATCGCTGCCACGACGCGACCCTGATCCCATACCGGGCTCGCGTGGCATTCGTACCAGCGGCTCACCTGATGAGCGCCCATCGCGACCAGCTCGTACGTGCGCATCTCGCCGCGCTCCAACACAGCGGTGATGTTTTCGCGTGCAATGGCTTGCTGGTCCTCCCCTTCGATGTAGTCAAACATCGACGTTCCAATGACATCTTGTAGCGAAAAACCCTCGGCCACGCGATTCATGAACAGCAGACGTATATCGCGGTCCACGAGCGTGATGAACTGCGGGGCCGCTTCGATCAGCGAGCGCCATCGCGCTTCCGAAGCGCGCAGCGATCGTTCCGCCTGTACGCGGTCCGTGACGTCGCGTGATTGCCAGACAACGTGTGTGGTGGCGTCCGCATGCTTTACGGGGGCTGCGGTCGCTTCGAGCACGCGTTCGCCCCACGGGGTCCTGAGCTCGTGCGTGCCCTGCGTTCTGCGACCGGTCCGGATGGCCTCGTTCACGGCGTCGCGCAACGGCGCCAGCGTCTGCAACGAATCGGCGAGCTGCACTGAGATCTCGGCGCCGCTGCGACCTATGAGATCCTCCGGCTTCAAGTGCGGCGCGATCGCGCGCAGGCCGACGAAAAGCGCGCGGTTGCCCATAGCGAGGGAGGTGACGCGCCCCTCCGCCACGCTGAGCAGCGCGATCTGATCCTGGCTGCTGTTGAGCACTGACGTTAGGCGAGCTTCGCTCTCGCGCAGCTGCTCGACGACGAGATCGCGCTCACGAATGGAGGACGCGAAAATCAGACTGATCACGACCGTCCATGCGGTGACGAGCTGCGGAGCCAACGGGCCATTCTGCGCAGAGATCGCGAAGAGTCCGAGACCCGTGGCGAATCCGATGGCCGTCGCAATCGCGATGGCGGCATTGAGGGTCATTGTGAGCCGCATCCCAAATCGCTTGGCGCTCCACATGACGAGCGGAACCATCGACAGCGCGAGTACGGCCCAAGTGACGCTGAACCTGACGTGAACGAAGAGCAATACAGCTACGACGAGAATTGAGCTGCCGAAGAACGCCGTGCGTTCAGAAGACGGAGCGGGAAAGCGCTCCTTCACGCCGTGCCAGGCGACGACCAGCGGGGTGAATGCGAGAGCGCCTAACGCGTCCGTGAACCACCAGGTCACGGCCGAAGACAGTGTGTGCGTCCCGATGGGTCCCTGTGGTAACAGCACGAGCGTGGATCCGATCGCGGACCAGAGCGGTGCCACGGCGAGTCCGCCTACGGCGAGAAGCGCCATGTCGCGCACGGTCGGCAGCGTTAGGCGAACGCGACCGATCCGTTCGATGCACCACGCGCCCATCCATGCGGCGGATCCCGCGACCAATCCGATCAGCACGGATTGGATGAAGCTGTGGCTGCCGTGTACCTGCTCGCAGACATAGGCGCCGAGCACAACGGCGAGCCAATACTGGCGCCCCCAGATTACGAGCAATCCGAGTGAAATACCCGCTGCGGGCCACAGCGCAGCCTGCGAATGGCGCGCGAGCAAGAAGGCCTGCAGTGCGAGCGAGAGGCCGCCATGCAGTCCCGCCACCAACAGGAATCGCTTGATCTGGATTTGCTTCACTGGCGATCCTCGACGTACGCCAATCGCACGGACCACGGAAGACGCGGCAGAAGTTGCCGGGTAACTCCGGTCCCACAAGGCGCGAGAACTTGCGTTGAGAGCGCACGACCGGCAACGAATCGGTGATGTGGTTTGGCGCGAGTGAGCTACGATGCGTGCCATGTCAGTCACCGCCGCTGAGAGAAAGGCGCTCGTCTTTCTTACATCGCTCCTCGGGCTCGGAGCCGCGGTTAGGCTCACTGGTGCGCTGCGTCACACCGCATCACCTGCCGCCGCGGTGAGCGCTCGTGCACGGCTCGACGATCAGGTGGCGGCCGTCGACTCGGCGCGCAGCCGTGCGCGTGCCGATCGCGAGCGCGCCTCACGGCGCCGTGCCTCACGCATGCAGGCAACGCGCAGCAAAGCCGAACAGCCGCCTAGCGACACGTCGTTCGTCATTGATGTAGACCGCGCGTCGGCCGACGAGTTGGAGCGACTGCCGCGCGTCGGTCCGGCCTTGGCAAAGCGCATCGTCAGCGACCGCGAGGAGCACGGCGCGTTTGGTTCTTTGGCGGCGTTAATGCGCGTCAAAGGCATCGGGCCTAAGCTCAAGCAGCGCATCGCCTCGCACGTGACGTTTTCGGGCACGGTGCGTCCCTCGACAGCGCTGTCGGTAAGCCCGGGTTCCGTGCCGCGTGCGGGCCGGCCGCCGCCCCCCGGCTAGCGCCGTTCCAACTCTTCGGCCAAAGAATGAGGCAATGAGCCGTCACAACAGCTGGGCAAGAAAGTTGCAACGGCACTAGCCACTTTTCTTCGCGAATCCTAACGACAGCCCCAGCAGAATGGCCGCTCCCGCAGCCGCTCCTGAGCGACTGACCGATCTCCTCGTGCGTGAGGGGCACATAACGCGCGAGCAGCTCGACAAGGCAACCCGCGAACAAAAGTCGAACGGCGCGACGATCACTTATCACCTGGTGAAGCTCGGCTTCATCAAAGAAGTCGATCTCGTCAAGGTCATTGCGCGGCAGTCGCGCATGCCGGCGGTCGATCTATCCAAGTTCGAAGTCGACCCGCGCATCGTGAAGTTGGTGCCGCCAGACGTGGCGACCAAGCACCTCGTTTTGCCGCTCAAGCGCGATGGCCGAACGCTGACGGTCGCCATCTCTGATCCCAACAACCTCGGGATACTAGAAGATCTCAAGTTCATCACGCGCTACGACATCTTCCCGGTGTTCGCGGGCGAGTTCACGCTTCGCAACCTCATCGAGAAGGTCTACGATACCGGCGACACGGCGATGGCTTCGCTGCTCGAAGACATCGCAGGCATCGAAGGCGACATCGAAGTCGTCGAGCAGGAAGACGATGAAGTCTCGGCGGCCGCGCTGGCGCAGGCCGTCGACGACGCCCCGGTCGTCAAGCTCATCAACGCCATCCTCACCGACGCGGTAAAGCGCGGCGCCTCGGACATTCACTTCGAGTGTTTCGAGCACGAGCTTCGCGTTAGGTACCGCATCGACGGTGCGCTCAACGAAGTGATGAAGCCGCCGCTCAAGCTCAAGGCCGCGCTCATCTCGCGCTTCAAGATCATGGCGCAGCTGAACATCGCCGAGCGACGCGTACCGCAAGACGGGCGCATCAAGCTGAAGATCGGCAACAAAGTCATCGACTACCGCGTCTCCACGCTTCCGACGCTCTTCGGCGAAAAGGTCGTGCTCCGAATTCTCGACAAGGGCAACCTAACGCTAGACCTCGAGAAGTTCGGCCTCGAGCCGCGCGCCGAGGTTGAGTTGATGGAAGCGATCATGAACCCGTACGGCATGGTGCTCGTAACCGGTCCCACGGGCTCGGGAAAAACGACGACGCTGTACTCGGCGCTTTCAAAGATCAACAACATCGACGTCAACATCATGACGTCAGAGGATCCCGTCGAATACAACCTGTTCGGGATCAATCAGGTGCAGGTACGCACCGAAATCGGGATGAGCTTCGCCGCGGCGCTGAAGGCGTTCCTGCGGCAAGATCCCAACATCATCATGGTCGGCGAGATTCGAGACATCGAGACCGGCGGCATCGCCATCAAGGCGGCGCTCACCGGTCACTTGGTGTTATCGACGCTGCACACCAACTCGGCGGCCGAGACGGTGACGCGCTTGCTCGACATGGGACTCGAGCCGTTCAACGTGGCCAGCGCGGTCAATCTGGTTGTGGCGCAGCGGCTCGTTAGGCGCGTGTGTAACTACTGCCGCAAGAAGTACACGCCCGAAGACACCGAGCTCTCGGCGGCGAAGGTCTCGCGCACGACAACGCTGCGCGACCTGCGCTTCATCCCCGAGGCACTAGCCGACGCCAAGGCCCGGGCGCTCCCCGAAGCCGCACCGCTCCTCGAGGACTTGAGTCTCGACACGAAAATCGGCGACCTGCCGTTCTTCAAAGGCCGCGGCTGCGATGAATGCGGCGGCTCCGGTCTCAAGGGACGCCAGGGTCTCTACGAGGTGATGGCGCTCACACCGTCTCTGCGAAAGCTGATCATGCAGAACGCGAGCGGCCAAGACATCAAAGACGCTGCGATCGAAGACGGAATGCTCACGCTCCGCATGGACGGCTGGCTCAAGATCCTCAAGGGGCTAACGACGTTGGAGCAGGTGATCAGAGAGACGTCTGCGTAGGAGGCCAGAGGCCAAAGGTCAGAGGAGATAAAGGCCCGTCTCTGACCGACGCTGTGGCCTCTGACCTGTGGCCTTGCTTCAAATCGTGACCGGCATTGGTCGATGGCAGTCCCCAGGGTACACCAAAGTCCGCCGAGGCCGGCGCCGAACGTGAGGTCGTAAATGGCAAGCAAGCAGTCCGCAGCTGGTTCCGTGAATCTCAGATCCCTGCTCGAAGAGGTCATCGAGCGGGAAGCGTCTGACTTGCACGTCACGGCCGGCGAACGCGCGAAGATCCGCATCGATGGCGAGATCGTAAACTCGAACATCGACTACGTCCTCACGCCCAAAGACACCCTGCAGTTGGCGTACTCGGTGTTGACCGAGAATCAGAAAAAGCGATTCGAGCTCGAAGATGAGCTCGACTTTTCTTTCGGTATTCAGAACCTCGCGCGCTTCCGCGGTAACGTGTTCAAGCAGCGCGGCTGCGTGTCGATGGTCATTCGGCAAATCCCGTTCAGCATCCGCACGTTTGCAGATCTCGGTTTGCCCGGGGTCATCGCTCGCATGGCAGAAAAGCCGCGCGGCCTCGTGCTCGTCACGGGCCCCACCGGTTCAGGCAAATCAACGACGCTGGCAGCGCTCGTCGACAAGATCAATCGCGAACGCAACGGGCACATCATCACGGTGGAAGATCCAATCGAGTTCATCCACCGCCATCAACAATGCATCGTCAATCAGCGCGAAATCGGCACTGACACCAAGTCATTCGCGAACGCGCTGAAGTACGCCTTACGTGAGGATCCCGACGTCATCCTCGTCGGCGAAATGCGCGACCTCGAGACGATCCAGGCGGCGATCACGATTGCCGAGACTGGCCACCTCGTCTTCGCTACGCTGCACACGAACTCCGCAGCCGAAGCGATCAACCGCATCATCGATGTCTTCCCAAGCCATCAGCAGTCACAGGTACGCGCGCAGCTCGCGTTCGTGCTCGAGGGGATCGTCACGCAAACTCTCTTGCCGAAGGCACGTGGAAAGGGGCGATCGCTCGCGTGTGAGATCCTCGTCATCACGCCCGCTATTCGCGCGCTGATCCGCGACGACAAGGTGCACCAGATCTACTCGCTCATGCAGTCCGGAAAGAAGTTCGGCATGCAGACGCTGAACGATGCGCTGTATCAGCTGTACGTGTCGCGCGAAGTCACGGAGGATGAATGCCTTCGCGTATCGAGCGATCCTAACGAGTTGATGCGGATGCTCGGCCGCGAACCGCTGACTGACGACGGATCGCTGGAGCTCAAGCCTAACCAGGATCGCCGCCACAACGCTAAGCGTTCGGCCTGATCGGAATCCCCTTGAGGTAGAGAGAAGCAACGATGCCAGCATTCACATACACCGCCCGCACGGCACAAGGCGAGCTCAAGACAGCGACGATCGACGCGCCGACGCGCGAAGACGTCGTCGCGCAGTTGCGGCGCCAGCGCCTGAGCGTTGTCAAAGTCGACGAAGAGACCAAGGCGAAGAAGCCACGTCGCGGTTCGATCAAAATGCGCGACGTCGTCATCTTCACGCGGCAGTTCTCGACGATGATCAACGCGGGCCTTCCGCTTGTACAGGCCCTGGACATCCTTGCCAAACAGACAGAAAACAAGAACCTCTCCAACGTCACGCGCAGCGTCGTGTTCGACGTCGAGAGCGGTCATACGGTCGCCGATGCACTCGCCAAGCACCCTAACGCGTTCACCGATCTCTATGTGAACATGGTGGCTGCCGGAGAGGCAGGCGGTATTCTCGACACGATCTTGATGCGTCTGGCGACGTTCCTGGAAAAGAACGACGCTCTGGTGCGCAAGGTGAAGGGCGCCATGATCTACCCCGGCGTCATCATGAGCGTGGCCGTCCTCGCGATCACCGTGCTGCTCCTCTTCGTGATTCCGGTGTTCGAGACGATGTTCGCGAGCGTGGGCTTGGCGCTGCCGCTGCCCACTCGAATCGTGATGGGACTTTCACGCTTCCTCAAGACATACTGGTGGGCGATCGGCATCGGGATGTTCGGCTTCACGGTCCTGTTCCGGCGCTACTACAAAACGTCTAACGGCAAGCTCGCCATCGACAAACTGATGCTCAAGCTGCCGATACTGGGCGACGTGCTGCGCAAGTCCGCCGTGTCGCGTTTCACGCGCACGTTAGGCACGCTCATTTCATCCGGTGTGAGCATCCTCGACGGCCTGGAAATCACAGCTAAGACAGCCGGCAACCGCGTCATTCAGGACGCCATCATGGCCTCGCGTTCGAGCATCGCGTCAGGCGAGACGATCGCGTCACCGCTGCAGAAGTCCAACGTCTTCCCCCCGATGGTGATCAGCATGATCGCGGTCGGTGAACAGACCGGCGGACTCGACGAAATGCTCTCCAAGATCGCAGACTTCTACGATGAAGAAGTCGATGCTGCAGTCAGCGGGTTGCTATCGCTCCTCGAGCCGGTCATGATCGTCTTCCTCGGCGTGGTCGTCGGCGGCATGGTCGTCGCGATGTACTTGCCGATCTTCGACATGATCAACGCGGTGCAATAAACATCGAAGGCACGAACGCAATATAAACGAATCGCCCCGGCCTAACGGCTGGGGCGATTTCGTAACTGCACCAACGCAACTGCATCACCGCGGACCAACACGAACAACACGCTGTTAACAAGAAAGGTCCGCTACTCCGCGCTAGTTCGTGGTGAAGCTCTCGATCTAGAATCTCCTGTCTTCTTCACCGAAAAACGGACGGCGCTCGCCCGATGGACGATCCCTCACGGGCCGATCCGGGTGTTCGACTGGCCGACGGACTTCGCGGTCGTCTGCGCTGTGTAGCGCGTCGAGGTTGATGGATCTCTCGGCGAGATTCGTCAGCGTATCATCCGCACTCTTCTCCTCGTTGAGCGACTGCTCCAGGAGCGTCTGATGCCGATCATATCCGAGCATGCCCGCAAATGTGCATAACGTGCCGTAGCCGGCGATCTCGTAATGCTCCACGTGCTGTGCCGCGTCGATGATGCCTGCGTCGATGACGTTCGGATCGCCTTTCCCCTTCGTCAAGTCTTCCGCCTCCTCCAGCACGCCCGCCATTCCTTTGCATCGCTGACCGCGCGGACTCTCATCGAGCTCATCGAAGATCCTCTCGAGTCGGCCAGCCTGCTTTCGTGTCTCTTCCAAGTGCTGTTCAAGTGCGGCGCGCAACTCAGCGTGCTGCACGCGTTCGATCACTTTCGGTAGTGCCTTGAGGATCTGATCCTCCGCGTCGCGCATGTCGCGCAGTCGCTCGAGGTAGAGCGAGTGCAGTGACTCGAGCCGCATGGCATACCTCCGGAGAATGGTGTGAAGTCGGGGCCGGGAGGTACGAGCCGCAAAGACCATACGCGCGCCGCCACGCACGAGAGCGCATGACAAGTTGTCAGAAAAATGCGTTGCGGATCCGCGGCTCAATTGCGGTGTGTGTCCGCAACTACTGATGGCACTGCACGATACGCATCTCTCGCTGCGCACGAGACCGGCCTCAGCGGATGCGGCGCGCTCATTGCGTTTGCGGCATGCGTCCCTGTACGCGATGTCCACTGTGCCTCGATTCGCTTCCAACTTCGCCAACGGAACCGCTCGCATCGTCGTCGTGCGTCTGACCGACGCGACCAGTTTGCTTTGCGCTGTGCCGGCGCTGCGCGCGCTTCGAAGCGCTGCGCCCAACGCGCACATAACGCTGATGGGTCTTCAATCGGCGGCGGAACTCGCCAGCCGCTTCTCTTCGTATATCAACGAGTTCATCTCGACGCCTCGCGGTCCGCGCGTTGATGAGTACGACCTTGCTGTCGAGCTGCAGGCGCCTAGCGAGGAGTTGCATGCGCTGACAGCACAGCTGCGTGCCCGCTTCACCGCCGGTTTCAGAAACGGATCGCCTAACGGGGCGAACGACGCGACAGACCTGCGCGTGGAGTGGCTGGAGCAAGGGCCTGAGCTCTTGCATCTCCTTCAGCTCGTCCGCGCGCTAGGCATTCGGGACCAGGGCGACGCGCTCGAGTTTCCTTTCACGCCGCGCGACCGCTCCGAGCTGGAGAACTGCCGTGATGCGCTGGCGCTTCTCGGCGGACCGTTCGTTTGCATTCAGCCTGGCGGTCGGCTGCCCGAGCGTCGCTGGCAGGCGTCGCGCTTCGCGCGAGTGGCCGATGCGCTTTCTGCGCACGGGCTGCGCGTCGCGCTGACAGGCCCGGCTGCCGATCGGCCTGTCGCCCAAGCCGTCGCGGTGCGCATGCACAGTCAAGCGATCGACCTCACGGGTTGCCTAACGATCGGCGCCTACGCGGTGCTCCTCGACTACGCGTATCTCCTCATCAGCAACGACACCGGCGTCACGCGTCTGGCGGAAGCCATTGGCACGCCGAGCGTAACGATCGCGTCTGGCAACGACGTGCCGCTGTGGCGCCCGTCAGATCGTGCGCGCTATCGCGTGCTGTGGCTGCCGCGTAGCGAGCGCCCGTCGGCGGAGCGTCTCTTCTCGACGTGGCCCGACAACGCAGGCGGCATCACGGTCGAAGCCGTGCTCGACGCGTGCGACGCGCTGCTCGCGGAACCGGCGCTCAAGCAACGCGCGGCTGTGCGCGCGCACCTCGCGCGCTTGCGCCACGAGTCGCGCCTGACGCGTCCGCTCGCGCCAGCACCGATCTTGGCGGAAGCGCGAAAGGTGCGACGCGCCTCGTAAGAGCTGCCGGTATGCAACCGTTCGCATTCCTCGACAAGGCTGTTCTGCTCACAGACCAGCCGTTCAACGTCGATCCCGCGAGAATTCGCTTCGCAGCCGGATGGACGCTTGCGCTCGACCGTCTGCACAGCGCTGGGTTTCGCCTCGCGACCATCTCGAATGAGAGCGGAATCGCGTTGGGATACTTCGACGAGCACGCGCTCGAGGTCATGCAGCGCCACATCGCGTCGCGTTTCGCGTCGCGCGGATTCGAGCTGGCCGGCTTTCTGTACTGTCCGCACCACTCTGCCGGCTCGGTCGCGCGCTACGCGGTGGACTGCGACTGTCACCTCCCCAAGCCCGGCCTGCTGCGCCGCGCGGCTGCGGAACTTGGAGCAGACCTGCAGCGATCCTGGCTGATCGGCGATTCGGCGGACGACATGCTGGCCGCTCGGCAAGCGTCCTGCCGCGGGCTCGTCGTGGACAGCGGTTCAGAGAGCGAGCTCTTCGTCGGACGGCGCCAGACGCACACGCATCTCGTGGCGCCGGATTTGTGCACCGCGGCCGACCTCGTCATCGGCGAATTGCAGACAGAGGCGGCCGCCTAACGAATGTTGGAGATGTCGCGATGTTGTGGGCGATTTTCTATATAGCAGTACTACTCTGGCTGGTGGGAATCATCGCATCGGCGACGGCCGGTGGTCTGCTGCATCTGTTGCTCGTCGTAGCAGCCGTCGCCTTGATCTGGGATTTGCTCAAGCGCGGCAGTCGTCGACCCGTCTAGCCACGCGTCGAGATCTGATCGTCGCGCGACGCCGATTGCGCGTTCGGCAGCGTCGAATCGGTCTGTGGCGAATTCGTAGAGTCGCCACCTAACGCGTCCATCAGCGCGCGGAACGTCACCGGCTTGGCCAGGTGCACGTCGAAGCCGGCTTCGCGGGATTTCTGGCGATCGGCTTCCTGCGCCCACCCGGAAAGGGCAACGAGGCGAATGCCTGCGGCCCACGGCGCCGCGCGCAAGCGCTGAGCGACCTCGTGACCATCCAGTCGCGGCATCCCGATGTCGACAATCATCGCGTCCGGGCGAAACTCCGCGGCTGTGTACAGTGCCTCGATGCCATCATGCGCCACGCGCGTTTCAATGCCGCCAAGTGTGAGTAGCGTGTCCAACGCTTCGGCGGCGTCCACGTTGTCGTCCACGACAAGCACGCGGCGCGGACGTTTCACCGGGCGCGATGGCGGCGTCGATACACGCTTCGATTGATCGGCTTGTGTCGCGGGAGCGGCGGCATCTACCGGCTTATCCGTGCGCGCGTGCGGTCGCGCCGGAAGCCGCACGACGAACTCGCTGCCGCGCCCTTCACCTTCGCTCTCGGCCACGACAGAGCCGCCGTGCAGGTCCACGACTCGGCGCACTAAAGCGAGTCCGATGCCAAGGCCGTGCGGCTGTTCGTCCTTTGATTCGCGGTGCACTCGCGCAAAGGCGCCGAAGACATGCGTGAGCTTGTCGGGCGGGATCCCGATTCCCGTGTCGCGCACCCTAACGACGACCCATTCATCGTGCATCCTGGCCGTGACCGAGATACTCCCGCCTTTCGGCGTGTACTTGCACGCGTTGTTGAGCAGGTTCGAGAACACTTGCGTTAGGCGCACGGGATCGGCATATAGCTGCACGGGCTCCTCGGGCATCGTCACGGTCAGTTTCTGCTCCGAACACTCCGCCGAGTCGCGCACGGTTTCCATGGCCGCCGCGATGATCGCCGAGAGCGTCGTGTTCTCGCGGCGAACCTGGATCACGTTGCGCGTGATGCGGCTGACGTCTATGAGATCGTCTACGAGACGGACCATGTGCGCGATTTGCCGCCGGATTGTCGCGCGCGCCTTCTCGTTCGCCGCAGGGTCCGTGCTATGCGCGAGGATCTCGGCCGACGTGACGAGCGGCGCAAGCGGGTTGCGTAGCTCGTGCGCGAGCGTGGCGAGGAATTCGTCCTTCAACGCGTCCGCTTCGCGCAGTGCTTCCTGCGCGACCTTGAGCTCGTGCACGTCGGTGGAGGAGCCGACCCACTGGTCGATTTTGCCTAACGCGTCGCGCATGGGAACTGCGCGGCTGATGTGCCAGCGGTAGACGCCGTCGTAACGGCGAATGCGATGCTCGAACACGAACGCTTCACCGCTGTGCATCGCTCGCGCCCAGCGACGCGCTCCTTCGCGTCGATCGTCCGGATGTATGGCGCGAACCCAGTTGCCCTGCGTGATTTCACTGGGCTTGAGCCCGGTGTACTCGCTCCATTGCGTGTTGGCGTAATCCGCGACGCCCTCCGCCGTCGCGGAGAAGACCTTCTGCGGCATCGCGTCCATCACGAAGGTCAGCTGTTTCTCGCTCTTGCTCACCTCCCGCAGGCTGCGATGCAGCTCGTCATTCAGCTCGGCGACGCGGGCCTCCGTTCGCTTGTGAGCTTCGCCCTCTTCCTGCAAGCGACGACGCACTCGATCGGCGCGGGCGCGCGCGCGGTGCATCGCTTCTGAGGTGACGGCGATCAACACGCCGGCACCGATGAACAGCGCGATACGAATCTCATCACCGGGTGTTCGATTGACCCAGCCAACTCGGCCAACAAACAGAATCAGCTCGGCGGCCGCGCCGGCGAGAGTCGCGGCAATCGCGGGACCCATACCGCCCGCGTATGCTGCGAGCGCAACGGGTATGATGAACAGCAGCGGGAGCGAGCTCCCCTGAACGATCCTACCAAGCTCGAATCGCGCGAGGAGCGTCGCGGCAAGCGCAATCGCCGCAACCACATAGCCGAACACACGGCGATGCGCGAACAGAAAGGCTGCGCTACGACTCGTCGTCTGGGTCATCCTCGTCATCCAGCGCGCCGTCCTTGTAGCGCTTGAGTTTGCGCGAAAGGGTGCGCCGAGAAATGCCGAGGATCGATGCCGTTTCAGCCTCTTTACCGCTCGTTTCGTCCAACACCTTGAGCGTGTATTCGCGAGTCAACTCTGCGAGCGTGTACGCGTCGCGATGCGCATGCGACAGAACCTCGCGATCTGAGCGCTTCTCGCGCGGAACCGGCGCGGGCATGTCGATCGCTGGCTTATTGCCAGCGGCGATTAGCGCGCGCTCGACGAAGTTTTCCAGCTCGCGCACGTTCCCGGGCCACTCGTACTCCATGAGCTGCGCCAGCGTTTCCTCAGGAAACGCTGCAGGCTCGACCTTGTGGAGCGACGCGAAACGCGATCGGAAGTGCTCCACAAGAAGTGGAATGTCCGACGGGCGTTCGCGTAGCGCGGGGACGTGGATGGGGAACACGTGCAAGCGGTAGTAGAGGTCCTCTCGGAACCGGCCGGCAGCGACCTCCGCGGCAAGGTCGACATTAGTTGCCGCAATGAGACGGAAGTCAGTCGCGATGGTCTCGTTCGACCCGACACGCTGCAACGTCCGTTCCTGCAACACGCGAAGGATTTTGACCTGCACGTCGAGCGGGATTGTGGACGCTTCGTCGAGGAAGAGTGTGCCACCAGCCGCCTCTTCGAGCAGGCCTCGGCGGTTGGCGATAGCGCCGCTGAAGCTTCCTTTGACGTGACCGAAGAGCTCGGATTCAAGCAGTGTGGATGAGAGCGCTGCGCAATGAACCGCAATCAACGGCTGGTCATGTCTCGCCGACAACGCGTGAATCGCGCGCGCTGCCAACTCTTTGCCGCTTCCCGTCTCACCAGTGACGAGCACCGTGGCGTCATATGGCGCGACCCGCTCGATGAGCTCGAACATCGAGTGCAAGGCAGGACTCTCACCGACGAATTCCAGCGTAGAGCGCCGCGCATGAGCCTGGCTGTCGGGCGCGATTCTGCGCGGAGGCACCGCCGGTGTGAGCGCGCGCGCCAACGTGTCGAGCAACTCGCGTCGATTGAGCGGTTTCGTTAGGTAATCGAACGCGCCTAACCGGAGCGCTTGAATCGCGGACTCCATGCTCGCGTCGCCCGTCATCACGATTGCGCGCGAAGCGATCTGGCGCGCGCGAAGACGGGCGAGCGTTTCGAGGCCCGTCATTCCCGGCATGTGCAGATCGAGCAGCACCACGTCCGCCGGTGTTGCCGCGAGCGCGTCGAGCGCTGCTTCGCCGGAATCGACGTCGGCCGTGTCGTATCCTGAATCGCTCAGGACAGTGGCGAGCAGCGCGCGCGTCTGGCGATCGTCTTCTACAATCAACACGCGGGGCCTGTGACCGTTCGCGCCGGATTCGCTGTTCCGGCTGCGATCAGTCCTGTTGGCCTCGGTGGAACGGCGGGAATGCATTCAGATCCTCACAATAATGCAGCGCCAGTCGCGCGATAGCCGCCAATGTACACCCATTTCGAAAAGAGTTGCCAGATTCCTGAATGGCAGGCAACAATTATGTGATGTCGCACCGTCTTGCGTGGCTAGGGCAGGCCTTCTAGTGTACGCGATCAGCGAGCTCCGCCGCCGCTTCTGGCGGCAACAGCCTAACGAGTATGACGAGCGGGACGCCTAAACAGCCGAATAGCGTTGATGGAGGCGCGTCGCTGCGCCATGACGACGAGTACAAAGCGTACGCGGCGTTCTTCCACACGCTCCGCAACGCGCACAATCGAGTTGTGCTCGGAGTTGACGTGCTGATCAACAAACCGATGGATGATGCGGAGCGCAGGCAGCGCATCGAAAAGTTGCAGGACGCCGCGAGACAAGTTACCGAGCTACTGGACCAGGCACCGACTCCACGAGCGCGCTAGATCGCGCGCCGCCCCCTCCCGGCCGCACGGCGACGCGCAGCAGCACCTCGCCGCGTTTCACTTCAGCTTCGTACGTTCTGATTTCTTCCTTGGCCGGACCGGCTTTCACCGCGCCGCTATGCGCGTCGAACTGGGATCCGTGCCGGACACTGAACGACGCCGCACATCAGCACGCCACCGGCTAACGAGCCGCCGCGGTGTGAGCAGCGATCGTCGAAAGCCGCATAGCCGCTGTCTGTGCGAGCCAGCACGATCCGTCGGCCATCGACATGCAACAACTTCATCTGATCGACTTGCAGCTCGTCCGCGCGAGCGACGACGAGCGTGGGCGCGTCTGACGCAGTTAGGCGCGCCTCATTCCACTTGCCGGCATTTGCATAACGATGATCCACGCTGATCTGATTGCGCGAGACGAGCGTGCCGCCTAGCCATGCGCCGATCGATAGGAGCCCCGTGCCGACTGCCTGCAATACCAGAACGAGGGTCTGACCGATCGGATTGCTCCCGCTGCGAAATGCGAGCGATACGGCGAACAACACCACGACGGTGAGCATTGCGAGCATGTGCTTCGTCGTGCGACGCTTGCCCGAGCTGTCGGGCGGCACCGTGTACAGGTAATCCAGGAATCCAGGTACCGCGGCCACGAGCGCCATCGCGACTCCAGCGAGCGTGAGGTGACCACCGGTCGTCCACAGCGACGGCTGATCGAACGCGACGCCCAGCGCGTGTGCGACAAACGCGCCCGTCAGGAACGCGAATGGAAATGGGATGGGAGAAGGATGGCTCGGGTGGCCTCTGAAGCTGGCGAAGCTGCGCACAGTACGTGACCTAACGAGACGTTATTCAGCCGCGGGTAACTTCGCGTGCAGGTCTTGCGCGCCTTTCAGGTGAGCCTGGAACGCAGGAACCGCTTGCTGCAGGAATGTCTTGAGTTCCTGGTTCGTGGCCTTAGGCAGCCAGTCGCTATTGATGCTCTTGATGATCCCCTGGTGATAATCGATCTCGTGCTGCAGGTAGGCGCGATCGAACGCAACGCCGGTTTTGCCTTTCAGCGAGGTCATGGTTTCGCTGTGCGGCAGCCCGAGCGGATCGCCGGCCGGCGCCGCCGGCGAAATGGACTGCTTGGTTGCCAGCTCGCGCGCTCGCTGGACCAGATCATCGTGGTCGCGCGAGAAGCCTCTCCCGAGATCGCGTGTCGGTTGCGTGCTTCCCTGTTGCGATGCGAGACGGCTATGCTCCACTTCGTGCTGGTTGGCGGCGATGAACGATCCAAGCACCTCGCCGTCGGGCGTGGCGGGCGCCGGCGCAGACGTATCATTGGGGCCCTTCTTGGCCGTGGCGGGAGCGGCCATGCCGGTGTCGAACGGGACTGTCGATGTATCGACGTCCGTGTCGTTCCGCTCCCCGCATGCCCAGACGCCTAACGACAATGTCACGGCCGTCAGCAGAACCTGGTATCGCATCGTGTGCTCCCGTGTTGCGCGCGATTAGCGCGTTGACGCTGCCGTCGCGCGATCGTGCATGTCGACAGGCTCGGTCGCTCGCGCACATGACGCGCAGCAATAGAAGCGCCCGTCGACTTCGTCACCGTGTCCGATGATGCGACAGCCGCAATGCGCGCAGGTGGGTGCGAGCATCGTGACGGCGCATTCGAACGAGTCGAAGACGTATGTCTGTTGGCCCAATGTCACGGTGAACGTCTTGTCGTACTCGTTATGACACCACGCGCATTCAGCCATTGTCCGTTCCTCCTGGCGCACTCAACCACAGAGTCCCGCGCGGGAGAGCGCGGCAACGCTGGAGGACGCGCAAACGTCGTGCCCGCTCCGCGGGCGCGACACGGATGGCTATTTGAAGCCGGGCGTTGTGAGCCGATCGTCGCGCACAAAGCGGTCGCGCGCCGGCATTTTGACCTGCGGTAACGAGAGGGAATCCATAACCACGTCGCGAGCGATGATATTGTTCTCGGCGAGGATCCACGCTGTCACGCCGTAGAGTTCGTTAGGCGTCAGCGAGCCCGGCTTGTCCTGCGGCATCGCGCGCCGCAGGTAGTCGTACACGGTCGTCGCGTACGGCCAGTAGTTCCCGACCGTTTTGACCAGTGCCGGATCGCGACCGAATCCAAAGCCCTCGCGCGGCTCACGCCCGACGATCGGCGGGTTGGGCGCGACGCCTTCGCCTCTCGCACCATGACAAATCGCGCATTTCGCTGCGTACACGCTGGCGCCTTCGATGGCGGTCGCGCGCCCGGACGGCAGTCCAACGCCGGCAGGGTTCACGTCCAGATCCCACGCTGCGATTTCTTGGGGCTCGGGAGTACGGCCGAGCGCATAGCTCGCGGGTTCAGAGGCGGCCGGTGAGACAGAGCCGCGCGCCGAGCCGGAGTCGGCTGAACCGCCGCCGCCTCCACCGCAGGCGAGCACGAGGCTCGCGCCTAACGCGAGCGCCGCGGAAGCGCGGCTCATGGGGCAGCCTCGTAGACAACGCGGCCATCGGCTTGCACCGTCCATGCACGCAGATGGTTGTAGTGGTAGTTCGTGCCGCTGCCGCGCACCCGGCGGAATTCAGCGAGTGTGGGCTGTACGTAGCCTGTAGCGTCGACGGCTCGGCTCAGGATTGTCGACCGCTCGCCATTCCACTGAAAGCTGTGCGTAAAACGCACGAGCGCTTTGTCGAGCACCGGTTCCTGCAGCTTGGCCGCGGTCCATGTGCGTCCGCCGTCGGTGCTCACGTCGACGGCGGTGATGCGCGCGCGTCCGCTCCATGCGAGCCCGCGGATTTCGATCCAGCCGCGCCGGGTAAGCTGCACCGGGTACGTGGGGTAGGTGATCGTGGACTTGGCGTCCATGACGAAGCTGAACTGCCGAGCAGTGTCGTTAGGCAGTGGGTCGCTGTACTTGGAAGTTTCGTCGCGCGACATGTTCGGCTGCGAGATCAGCTCGAGCCGCCGCAGCCATTTGACGCACGTGTTCCCCTCCCAGCCGGGGTTGAGCAAGCGTACCGGGTAGCCGGCCGCCGGACGCAGCGGCTCGCCGTTCATCGCGTAGACGAGGAGTGAATCCTCCGTCAGCTTTTCGAGCGGGATGCTGCGCGACAGCAAGGCGGCGTCGCCGCCTTCCGCGAGCGCCCACGTGGCCTCGCTCCTTACTCCCACTTCGCGCAGCACGGTGCGAACGGGGACGCCGGTCCATTCGGCGTTGCCTAACAAGCCGTCGATGAGCTGCGGTGTCAGCTCCGGCTTCGGGGAGTTGTATGCCGCGCGGCCGTTGCCGGAGCATTCCAGGAAGTACACGCGCGTCACCGACGGGAACGACTTGAGCTCGTCCAGCGTGAGAACGAGCGGCCTATCCACGAGCCCGTGAAGCATCAGCCTGTAGCGCGCGGGATCTATCATCGCGACTCCGGCGTGATGCCGTTCGAAGTGCAGATCGCTCGGCGTGACAGTTCCATTCATTAAGTGAATCGGCGCGAGCGACGAGCCGGCGATGGCGCCAGTCGGTGTGCGCGCCATCTGCACGAAGGGCGAGCGCGCGCTCGCCGCACTCGTCGGTGGTCCGGGGGCTTTTGTTGGATCGGCTGGGATGGCAGGTTCAGCCGGCTGCGTGCCTAACGCGGCTTGATCGCTCTCAGGCAGGAGTGCGGCAGCCGAGAGCGCGGTCGCGGTGCTGACGAGCAGCTCGCGGCGCGTGAGCGAGCGATCGTCCGGAGAGCCGGCCATGAGGGTCTCGTGAGTGAGTGCGCGGACAACTTTGCGTACCGGGCGCGCTCTGGCTAGTCCGTCCCCCAAGGGAAAGCCTGTCGCACGCTATCGGACGGCGACGACCTTCGCGCTCCAGGGACAGTAATCGCGCACGGAGCTGATCCACTCGTCGCGGTGCGCCTCGACGTACGACGGCGTTCCGTCACACAACTCGATCGCGAAGTCAGCTACGGTGACGCTGCTCGGGACGAGGTGCCAACTCCACGGCGCGTTGAATCCGCCGTTGCCAGTTGCCACGCGGCCGAGGATCACGCCCTCCTTTCCGCTCTGCATGCGGGCGTCGAGCTTGGCGGCTGTCGCCTGATCCGTTACGCGCACCGCGAACTGCTCGCTTCCAACCTGCACCACGTACGTCGCGCCGTTCGGCGTCACACTTGTCGGACTGCTTCCGCACGCAACGGAGACGCTTGCGACTATCCCTGCCAGGACTGAATACCTAACGGTTTTCATTCTGGTTTACTGTAGGTGCTGCAATCGAGACACGGCGTGCCTCTTGCTCCCCCTACCTTTGCGCTACTGATACTGGATATACATGGGGCGCGGCATCAGAGCGAGCACTTCCTCGGGAGTCATGAGGCGCCAGCCTGCCATACGCCGGTCATTCTTATAGAAGAGTTTAAACCCCGTGAATTGCACCGGTTCCGGATAGATGAAGCGCTCGTAACTGCCGCGCTTGAGTGATGGACTCCCCCAGCCGTCCATATCGATCACGATCTGCACGCGCGGATCGAGCTTAATGCCCCTGTAATTGCGCAGCATGTTCTGCGTGAAACGGTGCACCACCAGCACTTTCGGCGGCAGTTGGTAGCGCTGCCCGATGCCGGCAAGGAAGCTGGTCGCGTAGTTGATGTCATCATCGTTCATGCTGCCGATCACTGTGCCAGGGCGCTTGCCGGTTTTCATCGAAAACTCCGGATCCAGCGCCAGATGCACGTTAGGCCGCATGAGATACTTCTCGAGCCACGGCAACTCGGCGCGTACCGTGCTCTTGCCAACCTGCACGTCGAGGAACAGCAGCGCATTTTTGCGCTGGGCCCAACCGTACACGCGTTCGATGAGCGAGCTATCCATGCGCGCGCGATACATCCCGTCCTTTCCAGGATGATGCTGGGCGACAGTCACGATGAGATGCAGGGCAGGGACGATCGGTGTCAGCGTATCCGCCTTTTGCCAGCGCGCCACCTCTTTCTCGAGGCGCTCGAGCATCTCGTCCGGCGGCACTTCGCCCAGGATCCCCATCCGCTTCGATAGCGGATTGCCGTAGTACGCCAGGATGCGCTTGTTCGGCAGGATCGAGCCGGGGAGCGGCGCGGGGCCCTTGACCGGCCACTCCGGTTTCGGGTCGCGCCGGCGCGCGGCGCTCTCGTTAGGCGTGCGCCGCAGGCAGGGCGAGTCGCACGTGGCGCGACTGCTGCCACGCGTGCTGCTGTCCCGAGTCTGGGCATCCGCCGTGGCGGACAGGAAGATCCCGGCCAAGGCCGGTCCAAGCAGGTGACGATAGCCCATTGAGAGGCACGGTAGTCGGTGAGGCAGCGCGCGCGCAAGCGGCCTATCTCCATGCCACTTCACTACATCGGCGAGACGCTCGGCTGACGCCTTAGGTCATCTTTTCCGCTTTGACCAATGGGGGGAGTACTTCGTCTGATTTTGTAATGCGCCGCACATTCGTCCCCCTGGCCTTGGCGATCCTGGCCGGCTGCCAAACGCTACCGCGCGCCGCGAGAGCCAGACTTGGCGCGGTTCCCATTCCGACCGCTGCCCCGATCGAGCGCGAAGTCTCAGCCAAAATCGCGATCGCAACGTTCGACAGCACGTGGACGCGCGTTCGCAACACGTACTACGACACGACGCTCAAAGGCCTCGACTGGAACGCCGTTAGGCATGAGCTGCGTCCGCGCGCGGAACGTGCGGCGACGAGCGCCGAACTGCGTGCCGTGCTCATGGACATGCTGAACCGCCTCGGCGATTCACACATGACCGTCATGCCGCGCGAATTCACCACTTCGCCACCTAACGACTCGGATGAGGATTCCGGCCCCGGCAGCGTCGGCATCGAGGCTCGCATCATCGAGCGCTCGCTCGTGGTCTGGCGCGTGGAGCAGAATGGCCCAGCGGCACGCGCGGGCGTTCGGCCTGGTTGGGTCATCGCTGCCGTCGACTCGACGGATACCGACAGCGCCATCGCCCACGTGCGCACGATACGCGACGCACGACTGCGGCGCACGCTGTTCATACAGGTAACGGCGCGCTTGCAACACCGCTTCAACGGCTCGGCGAATTCTCCTGTGAGCGCTGCTTTCAGAGACGAGCGAGGAAAACTTCGTGAGCTCGTTATGACACGCGCGCCGGTTTCCGGTACGCCCGTCAAAATGGGCCACATGCCGATGATGGTTGTGCACGCGTCATCGCAGCGCATCGACAGCGCGACCGCTTCCAATCGCTGCGTCGGAGTGGTGCGCTTCAACTACTGGTTGCCTCACGTCATGCCGATGCTCACGTCCGCGATGAACGGTTTTCAATCGTGTGACGGCGTGGTGATCGATCTGCGCGGCAACGTGGGTGGTCTCGCCGCGATGCTCTCAGGCGTCTCGGGCTTTCTCGCGGACACGGCCGCGACGCTTGCAGTCGTGCAATCTCGCGGGCAAGAACAGCGCTACGATATTTTCCCACGCGTAGCGAATGCGAAGGGCGAACGCGTACGACCATTCGGCGGCGCGATCGCGATCCTCATCGATCCGCTTTCAGTTAGCACCAGCGAGGTCTTCGCCGCAGGAATGCGGCACGTCACGCACGGTCGCGCTCGCATCTTCGGTGAGCGGTCAGCGGGGCAAGCGCTTCCCGCGCTCGTCTACAAGCTGCCTACGGGCGACGTTCTGCTGCACGCCATAGGCGACCTACGGCTATCGGATGGAACTCGCATCGAAGGCGAAGGCGTGCGCCCAGACATCGAAGTTCCATTGCGGCAATCGGATCTGCTTGCTGGGCGCGACGCCGCGCTCGAAGCAGCCATTCGCTGGATCGCCGCTTGGAACAAGAGCGGCGGCGGCTAGTACTCCGTTAGATTACGCGCGCGCTGCGCATGCGAGCGACAAGGAGGCGTTGGCCGTCATCGCGCGCAGACCCCCGACAAGCTCTGGAGATCTCCATGATCAAGGCAAACACGCGAGCGACTCGTTTCGCCGCGGCGTTCGCGGTGTTCGGCATGGCGTTCGCCCCGCTCACGGCGGCGCAGGCGCAGGCGCTTCCGCCCGCGACGGATCTCATCGCGAAGTACGTAGCCGCGGTGGGAGGAGTGGACGCATTCAAGAAGTACAAGACCGTTCGCGTGAAGGCGGCGCTGGATATTCCCGCGCAGGGAATGAGCGGCAGTATGGTGATTGTCTCGCGGCTGCCTAACGAAACGATCATGAAGATCGAGATCCCCGGCATCGGCGAGATCAAGCAGGGCTCCAACGGCGACGTCGCCTGGTACAGCAATCCGATGCAGGGCTCGCGCGTGATCACCGGAAAGGAAGCCGAGGCGCAGACCGAAGGCCCCGACCCCATGAACTATCTCAGGCTCAGCTCTACGATCACGAGCTCCGAGACCATCGAAAAGGCGACGTACGATGGAAAGGAGTGCTACAAGGTCAAGCACACCTACAAGTCCGGCCGCACCACGACCGACTGCTTCTCGATCGCTGATGGCTTGATCGTCGCGACAGTTGCAAAGGCGTCCACGCCGATGGGTGAGGTCGAACAGACAACACTGCTCAGCGCCTACAAAGACTTCAACGGGATGAAGCGGCCGACGACGATGGTCATCGAGGCGCAGGGCATCCAGCAAGTGCTGACAATCTCTGAGGTCACGTTTGACGACGTGCAGGATGCCGAACTGGTTCTGCCGCCGGACATTCAAGCGCAACTACCGAAGAAGCCCTAACGAGCAATCTCAATAGTCGCGCGCCCGCAGAGCTTTTGCGGGCGCGCCAAGCTTCCAGCCTATCCGATGAGCATAAAGGCTCGCCGCTTCTGGCCATTGCTCTGCCTGCTGGTCGCCGCCGACTGCACGACGAAGCGGCTGGCTGAGACGCACCTCGCGCCGGCGCACGTACCACACGAAGTCATCGGCGACTATGTGCAGCTCACGCTCGCGCACAATCCAGGCGCTGCCTTTTCGCTCTCGTTAGGTCCGCTCTCGCGCGTGATCTTTTCGGTCCTGGCTGTCGTCGTCCTGGCCGTGCTCTGGCGTCTCTACCGCGACACGTCCAGCGGCGATCGCTGGCAGAGCGTGGCGCTGGCGCTCGTCGCCGGCGGCGCGCTCGGCAACTTGCTCGACCGGCTGCGGTCGGCGCGCGGCGTGGTGGACTTCATCGATCTCGGCTTCGGTTCGTTCCGCTTCTGGACGTTCAACGTCGCCGACGTGGGTGTGACGATGGGCGGGTTGTTGCTCGCCGTGCTCTTGCTACGGCGCGCAGATGCGGACAGCGTTGTTGCGGGCGTTTCCACCAAGGAGTCGTCGTGACCTCGCTAATCCTCGCGCTTTCGCTCAGCGTGTCATGCTCGGCTGCGGTGCCTAACGAACTGCGGACGGACGTCGATTACGCCAAGCTCTTCGCGAGCGGCATTCCGTTCTCGGAGTTTCTGAGCAACGCGAAGCAGCGCAAAGAGCTTTGGGACTCGAACTACGGCCGCGCCGCGGTAGCGGACGCGGTGATGGCGCGGGCAGCGCGCGTGACCGGCACGTGGAACGTGCTCGTCGTCGCGGTTGACAGCTGCAGCGACTCCGTGAGCACGATCCCGTACATCGCGAAGCTCGTGGAGTCGATGCCTAACGTCACCCTCCGCATCGTCGACTCAAAGGTCGGCAGGGAAGTGATGGAGGCGCATCGCACGCCCGACGATCGCGCGGCGACGCCGACTGTGATTCTGCTGGACTCGAGCTTCGCACCGCGCGGTTGCTGGATCGAACGGCCGCGCGAATTGCGCGAGTGGATCTCCGGAGAAAAAAAGAACAACGGCGACAGCGGCGTCTTCAGCGGCAAGATGAACTGGTACGAGAAGGACGCTGGAGCGTCGACAGTCTCGGAATTCGTCGAGATGCTGGAGAAAGCAGCTCGAGGGGAAGTAGCCTGCGAGGCAAAGACCTAACGCGGATCGTGATTCGGGGTTCGGGACTCGGAAGTGCCTTGCTTCGATCTTCCGATGCCCCGCAACCCGCAGCCCGATCCCCGCTGCCCGCGGATTAGTTCGTCGCCTTACGGGGCGGTCCAAACAGATAGTCGACAGCGAGATTTGCTAGCGCGCGGACCCCCGGCACCAAAGCTGCTTCGTCCGCGAAGAAGCGCGGCGAGTGATTCGGCGCGGCGCTGCGCGGATCGGTCCCCCTGGGCGTTACGCCGAGGAAGAAGAACATCCCCGGAACCTTGCGCTGAAAGAGGGAGAAGTCTTCGGCCGTCGTCGTCTGCTGCGCGGGGAGAACATTCGCGGCGCCTAACGTGCGGCGCAGCGTCGGCACCATGCGCTCGGTGAGCACTGGGTCGTTGATCGTGACTGGATAGCCGCGCGTAGTCGTCACAACAGCCGCCGCGCCGGCGCCGCGAGCGATTCCCTCGGCCGTGCGCACGACGCGCGCGTGCAGCGAATCACGCGTGGCCTCGTCGAACGTGCGGATTGTGCCGATCATCTCGACGCTGTCGGGCACGATATTATTGCGCACGCCGCCGCGGATCATCCCGACGGTCACGACGGCCGGCGTTAGGGTGAGATCCACGCTGCGACTCACCAGCGTTTGAAGTGCCAGAACGATCTGCGACGCTGTGACGATCGGATCCACGCCGTTCCATGGCAGCGCACCGTGTGTCTGGCGGCCGCGCACGACGATGCGAAACTGATCGCCGCTCGCCATCAGTCCACCCGCGCGCCACACAACCTTCCCCACTTCGAACGGAAAGACGTGCAGGCCGAAGATCGCGTCGACCTTCGGGTTCTCCAGCGCTCCCTGCTCGATCATCAGTTCGGCGCCGCCGCGTTCCCCAGCCGGCGCCCCTTCTTCCGCCGGTTGGAAGATGAACTTGACGCTCCCGGCCAGTTCCTGCCTAACGCCAGCCAGGAGTTCGGCGACGCCCATCAGGATGGCGACGTGGTTGTCGTGTCCGCAGGCGTGCATGACGCCGACTTGCTGCCCCAGGTAGGTAGTCTTCACGGTCGACTTGAACGGCAGGTCGACCTCCTCGGTAACCGGAAGCGCGTCCATATCGGCCCGCAAAGCGACCGTGGGACCAGCCTTGCCGCCCTTCAGAACCCCCACCACGCCAGTGTGGCCGACTTCGGTCCGAACCTCCAATCCGAGGGTCTTGAGGTGGTCCGCCACGAGCTTAGCAGTCCGCACCTCACGGTTCCCCAGCTCTGGGTTCTGGTGGATATCCCGACGCCAGGCGACGACCTTCGCTTCCAATCCCTTAGCGCGGGTGTCAAGGTCTGCAATAAGGCGTGACGGCGCCTGCGCGCGGAGCGTCGGACCCAGGAGAAAAAGGGCGGTAGCGACAAAAAGCTTCATTGCCAACGCTCGCGTTGTGAGTCTGTAAAAGGCAGGGAGTTGGGGCTTTTGCGCAGGGAGAACATAGCCGCTCGACTGGAGACTCGGGAACGGAACCCGGATCAAACAAGCCCCCAACACGAACCGCCTTCGGAGCTGCAGCGCTCGACTCTGATGCGCGGTTTCTCGCCATCCTATCCGCCATCTCACTGAGCCCGTGACCCACCCAGTCCACAACCCGCCTACAAGCCAAAGCCTTGCCCCGACACCGTTCGTGTCGGTGCCTGCGCGGCTGCTCGGCTGGGACGAACGAACGCTGCGCACCGGCGTGTGGGTCTCGATTCTGACAATCGCGTATGGTCTCACGTGCTGGGTGGGGTTACAGACGGCGAGTACACCGACGCACACCAGTGTCGTCTGGCCGAGCTCGGCCTTGGCCTTGGCGGTCTGTCTATCCTGGGGACCGCTCGCGTGGCTTGGCGTCTGGGCCGTCGGTTTCCTGATGAGCCTCTGGGCGGCGGCGACACCGGCCGGGATCACGCAATCGGCCGTCCTGCTAGCTGTCAGCATCTCTTTCGGTACGACGCTGCAGGCGATTGCTACTGCGGAGCTCATTAAGAAACGGGCGGGCGGCGGTCTATTCAACCAAGCCGGCGGCGTGGCGCGATTCCTCGGCATCGGCGCGGTCGGATGCGTCATCGCCCCGAGCTGGACCGCCCTCACTCTCTTGTTAGGCGGATACGCCAGCGTCAGCACATACCTCGACGCCTGGCTCGCATGGTACGTCGGCGACCTAACGGGAGTCCTCGTCTTCGCGCCGCTCCTGTTGCAGTGGCGCGAGATGCTGCGCGTGAGTCGCCGAAGGGGTTGGATTGCCGAGGCGCTCGGTACCTGCGTCGCGGTCGTGGCGCTGGCGGCCATTGTGTATTTCGGTTGGCAGTCGCTGCGAGATCCTCAATACCTGTTGGCGTTCATCGTACTACCGTGCGTTGTCTGGATTGCCTTCCGTTTCCGTCCGCCCGGTGTTGCCCTGACGGCAGCGTTTGTGTCCGCAATGGCTGTCGGAGCGATGAGTCAAGGCGGTGCCACCCTCGCGAGCGGCTTAACGCAGGAGGCGTTTCTCCTTTTCCAGGCGTACTCGGCACTCGTCTGCATTACGGGCTTGGCGCTGTCCGCCGCGATCACGGGACAGAAGCGGGCAGAGAAAGCGGTACGCGCGGAGAAGGCGCAGTACCTCGATCTCTATGACAACGCCCCGGACATGTTCGCCTCGATCGACGCGACGAGCGAGAAGATCACAGAATGCAATCAGACGCTGGCAACCGCGTTAGGCTTCTCCAAAGAAGGGATCATCGGACGCGACGCCGTCGAGTTGTACCACCCGGAGAGTCGTGACGCCGCGCGCGTCGCCTTCACGCTCTTCCAGCGAACCGGGACAGTGAGTGGCATGGAGCTGCTGCTTCAGCGCAAGAACGGAAGCAAGCTGGACGTGAGCTTGACCGCATCGGCGGTACGCGACCGCGAGGGACGCATTGTGAGCGGCCGAGCGGCATGGCACGACATCTCGGTGCGCAAGATCGCCGAGCGCACATTGCAGGACAGCCAACAGCTCTGGCGCGCGTTCATTGAACAGGCGCCGGCCGCGATCGCCATGTTCGATCGCGACATGCGCTACCTCGCGGTGAGCAAACGCTTTCTGTCCGACGCCGGCTTTCCGCCGGAAACAGAGTTGTACGGCGCATCGCACTACCGAGTCTTTCAGACCACGCCCGAGCACTGGAAGGACGCGCACAAGCGCGCGCTCGCGGGCGAAGTTGTCACCGGGGAGGACGATTTCTTCGAAACCGAAGACGGCAGAGTGCAGTGGCTGCGCTGGGAAGTGCGTCCGTGGTACGACGTGAACGGCCTCGCCGGTGTTGTCGTGTTCACAGAGGATGTGACCCGCCGAAAACAAGCGAGCGACGCTCTGCGCAAGTTGAACGTCGAACTGGAAGAACGTGTGCGCGAACGCACCGCGCAGCTCGAGCAGCTGGCGCGTGAAATGGAAGAGCGGAGCCTAACGGATCAGCTGACAGGATTGCCTAACCGGCGTTCGCTCGACGTCAAGCTCGCGATGGAAGTGCGCTTCTCCGTGCGTCACTTGGTCCCCCTATCGTTGCTCCTGCTGGACGTCGATCACTTCAAGCAATACAACGATTCGTTCGGTCATCCCGCGGGCGACGATGTGCTGCGCAAGGTTGGAAAAGTGCTGCACGATGGTCTACGCGCGACGGACTTCGCGGCGCGCTATGGTGGAGAGGAATTCGCTGTTCTGCTGCGGCACACGAACGAAGAAGGGGCACTCGTCGTGGCCGAACGCATCCGCGAGGCAGTTGAGCAGGCGGCGTGGACCCATCGCGGCGTTACGGTGAGCGTCGGCGTGGCAACGCTGATGCGCTTCAAGCCAGACGCCGGGTCGCTTCTTGCTGAGGCCGATCGTGCTCTATACGACGCCAAGCGGCGCGGCCGCAACCGTGTCGTCAGCGCCGCGTCGAGCGCGTCGTCGGACGAAAATAACGGGCAGAATCAAAAGAGCGCCTAACGTCCCCGAGATCATCCCGCCGGCGTTCGCGAGCGCGATGGCGCCAAAGAGCGTGGTGGTTCGCGTCCCGATAGCGAGCGGCAGCAGGCTGGCGAGCGAGGCAAGCGTGACGAGGATGATCATCCCGGCGCGATCTCGCGCGGCGGCGATCGTATGCAGCGGCGTCAAGCGCTCGCCTCTGCGCCGGCGTTCCAGCGCGGCGTCGATAACGAGAATCGCCTGATTCACGCCGTGGCCGACGACGAGGATGACGCCGACCGCTGCTTCGCGTGTAAATGCCGCGCCCGCGAGCCAGAAGGCTGCCATGACGCCGCCTAACGCGAGCGGCAGGCTCACCAGCACCATTCCAGCGGCCCACGCCGAGTTGAAGACGACGGCGACGCTCAGCAAGACGAGCACGATGCCGACGCTGAACACGAGCCACAGTCCCTTCTCGCTCTCGTCCTGTATGCGGAAGAAGGCACCCAGGTCGCTGACGCTGTAGCCGGCCGGAACGCTCGTCGCCTTCATGAAGGCGTCATGCGTGCGGTTGGCCAGCTTGTTGGGTCCGCGGAAATCGTAGCTCAGGATGCGCACGTATTGCTGGTCCTCGCGCGAGATGCTGCCTAACGCCTCGCGTTCGCTTACCGCGGCGAGGTCACCGATGCGCACCGGCGCGCCCCCCGGCGCTGGGAGCACAGCCTCGCGCAATTCATCCAATGACCTGTCCAGAGCCCCCTTAGCCTTAACGGTAACGGGGACCTCATCGCCGCCAATCTCGAGGAACTGCCGCCCGATCGGGCCGCGCACCTCTCGCGCGACCGCGGCCGCAAGGTCTTGTGACGTGAGCCCGAAGCGAGCAAGCGCCGCGCGATCCGGCTCCAGCGTGACTGCGTAGGCGCGCTCGCTGCCGCCGAAGAAGCTTCCCGCGTTGATGTTCACATCGCGCACGCGCGGAATGCGCTCGAGGCGTCGCTGCAGATCCATTGCGACGCGCTCCACGCCGGAAAACGAGTATCCGAGAATGCGCACGCGGAACGTCGCGTTGCTCACAGATCCGAAGCCTGACGAGAAGCCTGGACCCTGGCCGCGCACGAAGACGGAGGCGCCCCCGATGAACACCGCGCGCCGTGTAAGCGCCTCCTCCAGTTCAGGTGGAATGGCGGTTAACTCTGCGTCGCGAGTGAACGACACGAACATTCCTGCGCCAAATGGACCTCGGCTCTGCGAGACGACGTGTTCCACGCCCGGTTGGCCGACGACAACCTGCTCCAGCTCGCGCATGGCACGATCGAGCGTGGCGGGGTCGGACCCGCGCGGGAACGATAGACTTGCCGTGAGCGTGGTGCGTTGCTCGCCGAAACCGCCCCAGGCGAAGCGTGGCACCTTTTTGACGAACCCCCACGTGAGAATGCCTAACGTGACCACTGTGAGGGCCAGCGTCACATACCGCGCGCGTGTCAGCCACAAAAGCAGTCGGCCATAGACGCGCCTGGCGCGCGGCCGCCGCGACTCGTGCACGCGATGACCCTTGGCCAGAGCCGGGATCATCACGACCGAGGCGACGACGGACCAGCCTAACGCCATAATGAAGGCGGTGGCGAACGGCGTGAAGGCCGCGCGCGCATCGCCTTGCAAGTACAGGAAGGGGAAGAGCACCACGGTGGTGGTGAGCGTCGCGCCGAGTATGGCTGGTGTGATGCGACGACCCGTCTCCGCGCGTCCCGACGGCGTGTCGGCTGCGGTCCCCAGGCGCTCCGCAACCACAAGCCCGTTTTGCACCAGGATGCCGATCCCCATGGCAAGACCGGCGAGTGTGAGCAGGTTGGCCGGGATGTCGAAGAGGTAGAGACCAAGCGCGGTCCCCGCGACCGAGACGGCCGCGCTCAGCATAACGAGCGTGACGGCGCGCGTGTCGCGCAGGAAAAGCGCGACGACAACCAGCACCGTCACGAATGCGATCGCGCCGCGAATCAATAGATCGCGCAGCTGTTCCTTGAGGTCGATGCTCTCGTCGTTGTTGACTTCGATCTTCACTGCCGGTGGCAACGTCGGCTTGAGCTCGTCCAACGTGCGACGAACCGCCGCGGCGGTTTTGATCGCATCAGCGCCGGGGAGTCGCGAGACGAACAGCGCCAGCGCCGGTTGTCCATCGACGCGGTAGAAGCGGCCGCGCATGTCTTCGTCCGGGCGGATGCTCGCCAGTTCTTTGAGACGAAAGACTCGGCCGGCCTTTCCGATGACGGGTAATTCACCGAGGTCCTCGATCGCGCCGGGTTGGTCGCGCAGGACGACCTGCCGCTCCGCGGCGCCGAGGTGCTCCTCGCCTAACGCGCGCACGATGCGGGCGTCACGAATGGCGTCGCTCAGCTGCTGCGGCGAGACGTCGAGCTGCCGGAGAAGCTGCGCGTCGTACGAAACGGAGACGCCAAGATCCGTCCCACCGGCGACGCCGATCCCCGCGACACCTGGTACCGCGCTGAGTCGCGGCTGTAAGCGTTCGTCCGCCAATTGCTGCAGCGTGCCCGCGGTGTACGGGCCGCTGAACGTCAGGCGCAGCAGCGGTTCTTCCTCCAGCTCCTCAGGCACGTAGTTCGACACGGTCGGCGGTGTCACGCCGGGCGGAAATTCCGTGCGCAAGAGCTCCAGTCGCTCGAGAATCGAGAGGCGAGCGATTTGCACGTCGGCTGTCTGCTCCAGCTCAACGGTAATAGAACTCTGATCATCATCGGATTGCGATTCGGAACGCCTAACGCCGCGCACGCTTTGAATGGCCGCCTCGATGGGTGACGTGACGTACGTCTCGACCAACTCGGCGGAGGCGCCGGCCCAAGACCCCGAGATCCGCAGGCGCGGCAGCTCGACTGTGGTTCGTGTGGCGAGCGGCAGTCGAGTGAACGCCACGCCGCCGCCTAACACGATCGTGGCGACAGCGGCCCAAATAACCGCCGGTCGCGAAACCGCCCACTTGATCACGTTGGAAGCTCCGCGGCGACACCACGCTCACGCTCCGTCGTCGGTGCCGTCCGTGGTTCGCGCGTTGCGCTGAGCCCTTTATTCCGCTCCAGCACAGCATATGCGGTCGGCAACAAGAAGAACGTGACGGCCAGCGCCGATATCGACCCGCCGATCACTCCCGCGGCGAGGGGCTGATACAGCGCACCGCCGCTCCCGATGCCGAAGACGAGCGGTAGAACGCCGGTAATCGTCGTGAGCGATGTCATCGCAATCGCGCGCAGACGCTGCCGCCCGCCTAACAACACGGCTTCATCGACGCTGTGGCCTTGCTCGCGGAAGCGACGAATGGCATCGAGCTTCACGACGGCCTCGTTGTCGGCCATGCCTATCATGACGACGATGCCGATGAGTGATACCGCGTTGATGCTCTGGCCCGTGAGCCAGAGGAACAGCAAACCGCCGGCGGCCGCCAGCGGCACCGTGAGCATAACGACAAGGGGGACGGTGAACGATGCGAACTCGCCGGCGAGCACGAGGAACACAAGCGCCGCCGCAAGGATCGCCACGAGCAGCAGCTCGTTCGAGGTCCGCCGCGCTTCGGCATCGGCCCCGCTCACGCTCCAGGACACGCCGGCGGGGAAGGACGTCGCCCTCAGCATGTCGAACACGCGCGCCGATGCGCGCGAGGTCCCGCCGTCGCGTATGAGGCCCTCGACCTGCACGACGGGGCGCTGACCGACCCTAACGACTTCGATCGGGGCGCGCACCTCATTCACCTCTATCAGTTGTCCGACAGGTACGCCGTCCACGCTCGCCGCGAGTGCTTCCGTCAGGTTCTCGTTCGCGTTCCCCGCGAAGCGCACGGTGATCGGTGTGCGACGATCGGTCTCGCGTAGCTCACTCGCGTCGACGCCACCGAGTCCGCCTTGCAACGCCGCGGCGACGTCTTCGACGCGCACGCCGTGCTGAGCGATGCGCTCGCGCGCCAGCGTGACTTCGATGATCGGCTGGGTGGTGGCGTTGGACGCGCGCACGTCGGCGAGATACGGAAGCGCCTGCATTCCTCGTCGCGCAGAATCTGCCCAGCGCTCCGCGTCGATCAGCGTCCGCGCGCTGATCTCGGCGCGAACGATGCGGCCCTCGCGGCCGATGAGCGATCCGAACTCCGACTGTCCTGCAAGATCGATCGCGAGCGAGCTCCCGCCGCCGCCTTTCGCGAGGTCGGGAAGGGCCGCTCGCAGCGCGTCGGCGAAGGCTTGCGCGTCCGTGCCGTTAGGTATCGGGATGAGCATCTCGGCGGTGGCGGAAGAGCCGACGTCGGCGCCGGACATCACTTCTTCATCGCTCGCGATACCCACGCGCACGTACGCGGCCTGGGCATCGAGCAGGCGAGCGGCTTCCTCGATTCGTGCAGTTTGCCTAACCGTTTCTTCGATGGCCGTGCCTTCAGCCAGTCTGAGCGACGCCACTGCAACGCGCTCGTCGACCGACGGGAGGATTTCGCGCGGCAGTCGCACCGTGACGAGCGCCGTGAGCAACGTGGCGATGCCGGCGATGACGAAGACAGTGCGCGGTCGCGCCAGACACCAGATCATTCCGCGCTCGTACCACTCGGTTAGCGAGTGCCCGAATCGAACCAACCACGCAGGGAGTGGCAGAAGTCTCTGACCTCCGACCTCCGACCTCTGATCTTTTCGGCGCCCGGCAATCAGCACCGGCATCAGCGTGAGCGCCAGGATCAGCGAGGCGGCGACCGACGTTACGACTGAAAGCGACAGGTCACGAAACAGTGCTGCGGCAAGCCCCTGGACGAAGATGATTGGGCCAAAGACCAGCAGCGTCGTCAGGGTGCCGGCCGTCAGCGGTCCGGCGACTTCTTCCGTCCCCTCGATCGCCGCTTCCGTGCGGTCTTGCTCTGACCTCCGACCTCTGACCTCTGACCTCTTTCTTTCAGCTGCCTCGGCGACAACGATCGCATTGTCGACAAGTAACCCGACGCCTAACGCCAGACCACCGAGCGACATCACGTTCACAGTAACGCCTAACGCCTGAAGCACGACGAGCGCCATCAGGACCGACAACGGCACGATGAGCCCGATCGCAAGCGACGTGCGCCAGTCGCGCAGAAACATCAGGATCACGAGCAGCGAGAGCACGCCGCCGATGATGATCTCCTGGCCAAGGTTGGACAGGGCGTCGACGACGAAGTCCGCCTGCGCCGCGACAGTCGTTAGGGAGATCCCCTCGAACTCCTTCGTCAGCGTCTCGATCGTGCGCCCGATGTCGCGCGTGACTTTGACCGTGTTGGCGCCGGCGTCCTTGTAGACGACGAGCCCCACCGCAGGCTGGCCGCCGTAACGCACGATTGTCTTCGGGTCCGCCGTCCCCAGCGTGATCGTGGCAACGTCGCGCAGCGTAATGCCGCTCCGCGCCGGACCGATGGGCGTGTTGGCGATCTCGTCCGGTCGCTGGAACTCGGTGAGTGCGCGCACGGCGAAGCGGAATTGCCCGCGCCGGATCGTGCCGCCGGCGCCGTTTGCATTCGCCTGCCTAACGGCGGTGGCCAGATCCGCAGCCGTGAGGTCCAGCGCGCGCAGCTTCGCGGGATCGACGTCGATGCGAATCTCGTCGTCCGGCGCGCCGACGACCGCGACGCTCGCGACCCCCGCGATCTGCTCCAGCCTGCGCGCATGCACTTCCTCCGCTGTGCGCGCCAGGCCACGCATGTCCTGTGTCCCGGCCAGTGCCAGAACCGCGATCGGCCGCTCGCCGGGATCGCTCGTGAGCAGGGTGGGACGATCGGCGCGCTCTGGGAGTAGGCCACGCGCATTGTCGAGCCGCTCACGCACATTGAGCAGCGTCGTCTGCATGTTCGTGCCCCACGCGAAGCGCATCGTCGTCATCGCCTCGCCGTTGCGCGAAACCGTGCGCAGCTCCACGAGCCCCGGCGTCGCGGCCACGGCTTCCTCGACAGGCTCCGCGATGAAGCGCGAGACCTCGCTCGCGGCCGCTCCCGCGTACAGTGTGCGAATCGTGAGGACCGGGAGCGCGACATCCGGGAGGAGCGAAACCGGGAGCCGCCCTAACGAGACGGATCCGAGGAGCACGATCGCCAGCGTCGCGGCGACAGTGGTTACCGGGCGGCGGACCGCGGCTCTGGTGATCGACACGGGCCGGCTATTGACTAAGGCCTAAGGACTATGGACTACTTCGGACGCCTAACGCCGCCGGCGGGAACCGTCAACGCCGTATCGGCCTGGATCACGCGCACCGGCGCGTCGTGCGTGAGCGTGAGGTGCCCGGACACGATCACCTGATCGCCCGGCGCTACGGGAATGACGCCGCTCGCCGAATCCGGGAGGACCTCAGTCTCCACACCGTTCGTTCGACCCGGAGTGATATAGACCCATTGCGCGCGGCCGTCCTTGACGACGAAGACGAGCGGCCGGCCATCGCGCTCGATGACGGCGGCGGCGGGCACCATCCGTCGCTTCGTTAGGCGCTG